>Ga0187852_1000228_pt1 | contig 61808 bp, 60 predicted proteins | sample June2016WEW_6_40_FD_134511 | JGI IMG/M metagenome (GOLD analysis project Ga0187852, IMG submission 134511) | Peatland microbial communities from SPRUCE experiment site at the Marcell Experimental Forest, Minnesota, USA - June2016WEW_6_40 | ecosystem: Environmental > Terrestrial > Soil > Wetlands... | reverse complement strand
GCGCTTCAAGGCTCTGACGCTTCAGGCCTTGGGCGACGGAATCATGGACGCCGCGATTTTGCAGATCTACGAACAGCGCTTTCGCGACGCGGCGATGCGATCGGCCAAGTGGCTCGATCATCAAGCCGGCAAGGTGGCGCGGGCGCTCGCGGCGCTGGAAGCGCGCCCGCCCGAGGCTTCGGCGCGCCACGCCGGCGCGATCGCCTTGGCCTGCGCCCTCGGCTATCTCGATCTGCGCTTCGAGGGGCTCTGGCGCTCCGATCATCCCCGCCTCGTGGCCTGGCTCGAGGCCTTTTCGGCCGGGGTTCCCGCCTTCGAGGCGACGCGCTTCCGCGGATGACGGCGCCCATCCGGCGAATGCCGCGGCGTGGGACTCGGACGATTATCAGGCGGCATGATAGCTTGGTTGTGAACGAGTGGGGGCGGCTTCCGGTGGCCGAGGCTTTCATCGAGTGCCGTTTTGAGCTTGGCGAAGCGTCCGAAGTCGTCGTCCGGTTTAGCCTCCGGTAAGATCCGAACTGGCCTGAGGGGAGGCGCGGTGAACTGCGCTGGCTCGGCTCCGAGGACCTGGGCTTGCCAGCGACCGGCTCCTCGTGAACCGGCGAGGGGTCTCAGAGCCGATCGGCGCGCTAACGATATGATTTGATCGGCTGCGACGGGAGTCAACTCGCGGACCCGATTCACACCCAGCGGATCGCGGGCGCTCTGGGCGCATGTCGGACGCACGCCTCCCCGCTTCATTTCTGCTCGGGAATGCAATCAGCAATCAAGGTACTGACGTCTTCAAGAGTTTCCAGGGCCCAGCAGGCGGCTATGGCGGCGTCCATCTGCAAGGGCGAAATCACGGTGGCCTGATCGCGGAACTTGACTTCCAGTTGCGCATCGCTCAGCGGGCGCTTCAAATTGCCAAGCGATCCCTCGAGCGTCATCGTCACTTCGCGACCATCCTTGAGGCGCACTGCGGCAACGACGCTGTCTTCCATAACAGATGGATCGCCGAGCGCCTCGGTGGTTTCGCGAATGGTCTTCAACTCGGGATCGTTCACGGCCTCGTCGGTAAATTCGGCAAGCCCACCCTTGCCTCGGCCGAGGCCGATGGCGGCGGCGTGATAGATGGAGAACTTGCCTTCGAGGCCAAAGTTGATGAATTTTTTGTCGCACAAGTCCTTCACGAGGGGGGCGACGCGCAATTCCACTCCAGCAATCAGATCGGCGGTCAGGTTATGCTTCTCGCGCAGCTGGATGCAGGCGTCGATGGTGGGATGAATGACAATGCCGCTCGGGTAAGGCTTGTAAGCATTTTCACGCAAATCGAAATCCGCGCCCAAGCGATCGACGACCTTGTCGAGGTCATATTTCACCGCTGTGACGGCCGCGAACCCGCGGGGGCCTTCGAGTGGAAAGTGGCCGCTTGTGAATCCGCGCTCCGCCAGCAGCGCCGCCATATAGCCGCTTTGGGCTGAACGGCCGGGATGAAAGCCCTTGCCCATGGAGCCGAACATTTCGCGGAGTCCGGCTGCCTGCGTCGCCGCAAGGCCGATGGCGCAGGTCATGCGCTCCGCATCGAGGCCGATTAGTTTGCCGACGGCCACCGCCGCGCCGAATACGCCTATCGAGCCCGTGCTATGCCAGCCCACATCATAGTGGGCGGGATAGGTGGCGTTGCCGATCCGTGAGACGACCTCGAAGCCTAGAATGAAAGCATGTAGAAAATCCGGGCCGCTCACTTTATTTACGCTAGCGTAGGCGAAAAGGGCCGAAGCCACCGGGGAGCTGGCGTGGATGTAATTCTTCGGCAGCGTGTCGTCGTAATCATGCACGTGCGAGCTAATGCCGTTTAGCAATGAGGCGAATAGCGGATCGAAGCGCTCTCTGCGACCGAGCACGCTGCAAGTGGGAGGCCCAGCATAGGGGCCAAGCGCGCCGATGGCTATGTCCATGGCCGGATGCTCGGCGCCGCCGAGCGCGCAGCCGACGATGTTCACTAAGGCGCGCTTCGCCTCGTGCCGCACGTCCTGCGGGATGGCTTCCACTCGGCTCTCAAGAATGTATTTCACCAGTTGCGCGGTAACTGTCATGTGCTCAAGATCCCCTATTATCACATAGGCCGAATGCGGCTCGTTGACCGGCGGAAGCGCCATTTGCTGGCGATTTCGTTCGCTTAGAGAACGTCCGAAGCCGATGCGACCGTTCGCACGGGGTCATTGGCCTTGCTGTCGAGATCGAGGTCGGCGAGCGTCACGCTCGATCGCGCCACTTCTGGGAACCCTGACTCTGCGAGGGAACCTGCCCATCGGGCCTGATCATTTGGAGAGCCGCCGTCGCAGCAGCCTCGATATGATCGATGCAGCACTTTTCGGCGGCGACCGGGTCGCCGCGTTCGATCGCCTCGACGATCGCCGTCACTTCCTTCAGGCTCATATTGATGCGCCCGGGCTGCGACATTGACGTCGTGCGAAGGACGGTAATCCGGTCATGCAACGGACGCAGCATATTCGCGATGAACGTATTGTGGCATCCAGTCATCAACACCGCATAGAACTTTGTCTTTGCAGCGAGCAGCTCCCCCATGTCCATCGCTGCGGCCGCCGCCTTCAGTCTTGCGACGGCGTCCTTTAGATCGCGGACCGTTTCTGGATCGCGGAGTCGCGCGCATTCTCGACCGGCGAAACCTTCGAGAAGCGCCCGGGCGCGATAGAGCTGTTCGGCCTCTTCGAACGTAAGGGTGCTGACGACTGGCCAACGATGAGGAACCATCGTGACCAAGCCTTCCGCCTCGAGCCAGCGCATCGCCTCCCTGATGGATGCGCGGCTAACGCCTGTCATTTCGCACAACTCTCGTTCGACCAAGCGTTGGCCCTGCACGAGCGTGCCGCTAATGATTGCGTCGCGAAGTTTTTGGCGCACGATAGAGCGGACGGTTGGAACATCGCCAATCTGAAGGCTTGGTAGCTTGTCGCGCCGCGTGCTCATCGTTTGCTTTCCCGTCGATAGCCTCATGTTCGCGTCTATCAGAAACGATTCACCGGAAGAATGACTATCTCCGCGATCTGAACGTGCGGCGGCTGATCGAGCGCGAAGACGATCGCCCTGGCGACGTCGGCCGGATCAAGAGCGAGCTTGAATTGATCGAAATATCCTTTTTCTTTCGCGGCATCTCCCCGATAACGCGTGATGATGATGTTGGTGCGCGTTAGGCCAGGCAGCATCTCGGTGATGCGTATGCCGGTCTCCGCCAGTTCGCCGCGAAGCGTCTCGGTGAACATGTGTAGGCCAGCTTTGCTGGTGCTGTAGGCCGCCATATCGGGAATGATCCGGACCGCATTGATCGATGTCATGTTCACTATATGCCCAGTATTCCGCTTTACCATGTCGGGGAGCACGTTGTGGGTGACGCGCATGGAGCCGATCAAATTGGTCTCGATGATTGCGGCCCAGTCATCGATTGAACCTTTTTCGAAGGCCGTTCGGCCGCCGATGTCGTGCCCCGCATTGTTGATCAGAATATCGACCGGCTTGAATGTGGCAGGGACCAGGTCCAGCAGACGATCCACCTTGGCTCGGTCCGAAATGTCCAGAACGATGGAGCAGGTTTTGTCGCCGAGTTCGGACTGCAAGGATTCCAGCGCGATCTTATCGCGATCGACAAGAATGACCCGGCGGCCGCTGTCGAGCAGTGCGCGCGCCGTAGCCCGACCCATGCCGCCGGCGGCTCCCGTGAGAAGCGCAGTCAGTCCTTGAAAGTCAGTCATCGTCTTCTCCATTGCCGTAGATCCATCTGTCTCTTCGCAGCGCCGACCATCCTCCATCTATCCGAAAGATCGCCCCGTAATGTTGCCGCCGCCCGAGCTGCACAGAACGGCGGCCATGGCCCAACGCTCGACAATGAAACGAAGCGCCGCTGGGTTGGCGCGTCGGAAGATAGCGACGGCTTGCCTCTTCACCCGATATACTCTCGCTGTCCGCCAGCTTGGCGATGCGCGCCTCTATGGCGGGGGTCGGCGATGTCCCAGGGCAAAGCGTTGCAAGTTATGCCGGATGTGGCGCCGATGGGGTCGTCATTGTCGTCTCCTTAGGAGGTCATTTTGCCTGATCGAGTTCGGCGAAGACTTCCTTCGCATTGCGAAACGCGTCGACCCCAGCCGGCACGCCGCAATAGATCGCCACTTGCAGGAAAACCTCGCGGATCTCTTCCCGGCTCGCGCCATTGCGCAAAGCTCCTCGGACATGCGTCTTGAGCTCATGCGGTCGGTTTAGAGCGCAGAGCATCGCAAGATTGAGAAAGCTGCGCGTCTTGTGCGACAGCCCTTCTCGGCCCCAGACGGCGCCCCAGCAATATTCGGTCGTGAGGTCCTGCATCGGGCGATTGAATTCGTCCGCCGTCGCGATCGCCTTGTCGACGAAAGCGTCCCCCAGCACCTTCTTGCGGATTGTCAGGCCGCGATCATACGTTTCCTTATCCATGATGATCCCCTTCTCAAGGTTGAAATCAGCGCATCAGGCCTTCTTCGGCCAGAAAGGTTTGGCGAGAGCGAGTTCCGGCGGAAACACAGTCACGGGGATGCCGTCCTGCCATTGCACGATCGTCATGCCGGCGCCGACGCGACGTCCCATGCTGTCGAATTTGATTTCCCCTAGCGGGTAGTATTTCGAAGGCCCGGCATCCATGCTTCGCAAAGCGTCTGCGACCGCGATGCGATCGGCTTTTCCCGCCTTCTCGAGGGCATCCTTGATGACCCACATGTCGCCATAGGTCGAAATGGCGTTCTGCGTCATCCACGGCTCGTTATATCGCGTTTTGAGCTCCGCCATCAGCGCTTCGTCACCCTTCGACCCCCAGCTTCCGACGCAGGTCAAAACGCCCTGCAGGAGATCGGCGCTGACGGTCTGGAGCATGTCGGGCTCCGCGACGGCGATGCCAAAGGAGATCGTCGGAATGCGTCCCTGGCCGAGGCCGAACTCGTTCATCTTCTCCAACATCAGCTTTGCGTCGGAGATCACCGTCGGCAGGAAGAACAGAAGATCGGGCTTGGCCGAACGGACTCGCTGGACGAGGGAGGTCGCATCGGCGAGCGGTGGCGTGAAGGTCTCGTCGACGACGAGCTGCAAGCCGTTCTTGGCCAGGAGTCCTTCCCGCATCGGCTTGACCGAAGCGACCGACGCGCCGGTATTGTCGGTGATGATCGCGACCGTCTTCGGCGGAGCGCCCGAGGCGGCGTTGGCGAGCTGGAGAATCTGCGGCAACGCCTGTTCGGCCTGGGACTTTGCCGTCGCCGAGGTCTGGAACACGAATTTGAAGCCGCGTTCGGTGATGAGGTCCGAATAGGATAGGGTGAGGACTGGCAGGCTGGCGCGCTCCGTCACTTCGGTGACCGCCAGGGTGAAGGAGCTCAAATAAGCCCCGCTCGCCGCAACGAGATCGGGCTCCTGCGCGACCATGCGTTGCGCCGCGTTCTTCGCCTTCTCGACGCTGTCGCCCGAATCGAACACGATGAGCTTCAGCTTGGCGCCGCCGAGCGCCGTGACCCCGCCAGCTGCGTTGATGTGGTCGATCGCCATTTCGGCGCCCTCGCGCATGACAGTGCCCGGCCGCGCGTACATGCCCGAAATCGGCACGAGCAGACCCACCTTGATCTCGGCCTGCTGCGCAAATGCGCGCGGAGCCGCGAGGCCAACCGCCATTCCCGCCAACACGCTTCTCCGGGTCAGTCTTCCCTTGTTGATCAATTGCATCCGCTCCTCCTCGTTGTTCATTGCCGTCACATCGCTTTATCTGCGAAACGATCATGTAGGCTTCGGCCAGAAGGGCTTGGCCAAAGCAAGTTCGTCCGGATAAACCGTCACTGGCACCCCCTTCTGCCATTGCACGATGACGACGCCGGCTCCGACACGCCGCCCCTTCTCATCGAATTTCAAAATGCCGCCCGGGTAATATTTCGAAGGCCCGGCATCAAGGGCGCGTAGCGCCTCGGCCACGGCAAGACGATCGGCCTTGCCGGATTTCTCGAGCGCCTCCTTGATCAGCCACATGTCGCCATAGGTGGAGATGGCGTTCTGCGTCATCCACGGCTCTTTGTACTTGGCCTTGAGTTCCGCGATCAGATCCTCCTGGCCCTTCGATCCCCAGTTCGCGACGATCGTCATGATGCCTTCCACGACCTCCGCGTTCACGCTCTGGAGCATGTCGGGTTCGGCGATGGTGATGCTGAAGGAGACGGTCGGCAGCTTGCCCTGGCCGAGACCGAATTCATTGATCTTCTCGAGGCCGAGCTTTGCGTCCGATACGGCATTCGGCATGAAGAGCAGCAGATCCGGGCGCGCCGAACGCACCTTCTGGATCATCGAGGTCGCGTCGGAAAGCGGCGGCGTCCAGACTTCCTCCACGACGAGCTTGAGGTCGAGCTGAGAGAAGAGCTTCTCCTTGAGCGCTTTGGCCGTCGCCACGGAGGTGCCGGTATTGTCCATCAGCATCGCCACGGTCTTCGGCCGTTTGCCAGAGGCGGTCTCGGCGAGCTTCATGAGCTGAGGCAAGCCGATTTCGGACTGGACGCTCGCCGTCGCGGCGGTCTGGAAAATGAACTTGAAGCCCCGATCGGTGAGGAGGTCCGAATAGGACAAGGTCAGGACCGGCAGCTCGGCGCGCTCGGTCACTTCCGTCACCGCGAGCGTGAACGAGGAGAGATAGGCGCCGCTCGCGGCCACGAGATCCGTTTCCTGCGCAACCATGCGCTGCGCGGCGTTCTTCGCCTTCTCGGTGGTGTCGCCGCAGTCGATCGGCACGAGCTTGAGCTTGGCGCCGCCGAGCGCCTTGACGCCGCCAGCCGCGTTGACATGCGCGACGCCCATTTCGGCGCCCATCTTCATGACCTGTCCCGGCCGCGTATAAATGCCGGATAGCGGTACGATCAGGCCGACTTTGACCTCCTTTGCTTCTTGAGCCCTCGCGCTCGTCATCAGTCCGAGCGCCGCGACGCTCGCAATGGCCGTCCTGCGTGTCATGGCGCTTTTCGATGTCTCGTTCATGCTGGACGCTCCCTTTTGTCGCCCTCTCACCGCCCGCCCGCATCGCTTGCTCGTCGATGCAGCCGTCGGTTCACATTCCCAGATAAGCCTGCCTCACTCGGTCATCCGCCCGCAAAGTCTCGTTGCTGCCCTCGAGCACGACGCGTCCGGCCTCGAGGACGTAGCCGTGGTCGGCCGACTCGAGCGCCTCGGCGACGCGCTGTTCGACAAGCAGTATCGTCAGGGCGGATTGCCGCCTGATTTCGATGAGGCGTTCGAAGATGAAGTCCGCCGTCGACGGAGCCAGTCCCATAGAGGGCTCGTCGAGCATGAGCAGCCGCGGCGACGAGGCGAGGGCGCGTCCAATCGCGAGCATCTGCTGCTGGCCGCCCGACATCGTGCCTGCGAACTGAGCCCGGCGCTCGGCGAGAACGGGTAGCAATTCGAAGATTTTCTCGATGTTTTGCTTCCAATCGCGGCGGCCTGCCGGAGTTACGGCGCCCATTTCGAGATTTTCCATGACGGACAGCGACGGGAAGACTTGACGGCCCTCCGGGACGTGCGCGATGCCCAGATGCGCACGTCGACTTGCAGGAACTGAAAGCAGGTCGCGGCCCTCGAAGGCGATCGATCCGGCGCTCGGCTGCACGATGCCGGATATGGTCTTAAACAGCGTCGTCTTGCCGGCGCCGTTCGGTCCGACGATCGCAACGAACTGTCCGGCCCCGACCTTTATCGACACGTCTTTCAGGACCGGTATAGCCGAATAGCCGGCGCTGAGCCCCTCAATGCTGAGCATGGGCCATCCATTTCTTGCCGAGATAGGCCTCGATGACTTTGGGATTGCGGGTCACTTCGTCCGGGATGCCGGCAACAAGGACCGCGCCATGGTCGAGAACAAGGAAGCTGTGCACGAGGCGGACCATCGCCTGCATCGTATGTTCAATGATCGCTATGGTGATGTCTTCCCGGGCGAGCCTCTGAATGACCGCGACGACCTCGTCCACCTCGCCATGGCCGAGGCCGGCAAGAGTCTCGTCGAGGAGCAGGATGCGCGGCTGGCCGGCCAGCGCGCGCGCCAGCTCCATCAGGCGGAGTTCTTTAGTCGTCAGTTCCCCGGCGATCCTGTCCGCAATATGCGACAGGCCGACCCTCTCGATAGCATCGGCCGCCAACCGTCTTGCGTCGACGTCCGTCTTGGAAGCGACATAGGCCCCGACGATGACGTTTTCCGAAATCGACATGCGGAGGAAGGGGCGCATGATCTGAAAGGTCCGGCCAACGCCCGCTTTGCAAAATTCGTGAGGCTTGAGCCCGATCATTTCGCGCCCGTTGATGATGATCTCGCCGCAATTGGGTTTGAGGAAGCCATTGAGCAGATTGAAAAAGGTGGTCTTGCCGGCGCCATTTGGGCCAATAATTCCAAGGATGCTGTTCTTGTGAAGTTTCAGGCTGACATCTTGGACCGCTTTCAAGCCGCCGAAGGAGCGGGAGACGCCGCGCACCTCCATGACAACCTCTTGCGAGATGGGTTCATCGAGCTGAGGAGCCCTCACCGGCGAAGCCGGATGCAATTCTTGAAGCGTCGGCGGATTTTCCGTCTCGGTCCCTAACGCTGAGGCAACGGGTCGCTTGGCCTTGACCAGATCGCGAAACTTCCAAAACAGGCCTTCCGGCGCGAGCAGGATAACGACGACTATGGCCATGCCGAAAATGACGCCTTCGACACCAGGGAAGTAGCTGCCGATTTCGGCATGCAGGGTCTCGGCGAGCGGGATCAGGATCGCGGCGCCGATCACCGGTCCCCAGACCGTCCCGACGCCGCCGAACATGGCGACGGTCAACGCCTGCGCGGAGACCAGCATTCCGAAGACAGATTGCGGCGTTACGACGAGGAGGACGATGGCGTAGAAGCCGCCGATTGCTCCCGCGACGGCGCCGCTTAGGGTGATGGCCTTGAGCTTCCACGCGAGCGTATTGATCCCGGCAGCTTCGGCGGCGGCCTCGTTCTGCTTAATGGCTCGAAGCGCCATGCCGAAGCGGGACCGCTCTATATATTGGGTCAGCAGGACCGTCGCGACGAGTAGAGCGAGAGCGAGCAAGGTGTAGATGCGCGGGTCGGAGAATTGCATGTAGGCGAAGGCATTGTCGCGCTTGATGGGAACCGTGACCTCCTGGTAGCCGAGCCACTCGAACACGTAGAGAATGGCGAGCGGATAGGCCAGCATCGCGAGGGCGAAGTAATGCCCCTGCAGCCGAAAGGTCGGAAAGCCGACGAGGAGACCGGCAATGCCGCCGATCAAGGCCGCAATTGGGATCAGGAGCCAGGGCGTAAGGTCGAAATAGATCTGTCCCAGCGCGGTCGCATAGGCGCCGAGGCCGAAAAACGCCGCGTGGCCGAAGGAGATCAGACCCGTATATCCGCTGAGGATGTTCCAGGAGAGGCCGAAGACCGCCCAGACCAAGACGAGGGTCATGATGAGCTGATAATAGGAATTCGTGACGGTCAGGGCGATCACGGCGTAGAGCGCCGCGAAGACGATGATCGCAAGAAGTGGATTGATACGAGACACTTTCAAGTTCTCTCCACCATCCGACCGAAGAAGCCTTGCGGCATGAAGAAGACGACGAGGAGGAAGACGACGAAGATGGCGGCGTTCTGCAGTTGAGTCGGAAGAATTGTCGTCGAAAGCTGCTGCACGAGTCCGATCGTCATGCCGCCCCAGAACGCGCCTATGATGCTGCCCATGCCGCCAAGCACGACGCCCGCATACATGACGATCACATAATCGACGCCGATGAACGGATGGAACGGAATGTTCGTCGCAAGAAGCCCGCCGGCGATTGCCGTCACGCCGCTGCCGAGGGAGAAGGCGACGCGATGCGCCCTATTGACGTCGATGCCCATATAGGTCGCCGCCATCGGATTGTCGGCCGCCGCGCGCAAGGACTTGCCGACGCGCGATCGTGCGATGAACAGCGCCAGCGCGCCGATGGTCGCGATCGCAATGATCGCATCGACGCCGCGCGCCTTGTTGACGAAGACGCTCATGTCGAAGAACGGCCCCAGTTCCCATGCTGCGCTCGAGAGCGGCGTCCGGATCGAGGCTAGGACGGAGCCAAAAACCATCAGACCGCCATTCTGTAAGATCAGGGCGATGCCGAGCGTCAGGATCAGCTGCGCATAGTGGCCCTCACCCTCGAGCTGCGCTGTGCGCGTGCCTGAAACCCGCGATATGAGAGCGAGGTGAATCACGTAGCCGAAGATTGCAAGCACCGGCCCCGCGAGCAGGATCGCAACAAACGGTCCGAACGTGGCGCCAAAGGCGGCCTGGACGCCAAGCGATGTGAACAGATAAAAGGCGGCGTACATGCCGAGCATCATGAAATCGCCCTGCGCGAAGTTGATCACTCGCATGACGCCAAAGATCAATCCCAGGCCCACACACATCAAGCCATAAACGGCGCCCGTCAGAAGGCCGGCGACCAACGCTTGGAGCACCCCTTCAATAAGCGCTGTCGTCAGCATGACGCACCCCCGCAGGTTCGTGCGCTCACCCTCAGAAACCAGCCGATCGGTTCAGGATATTTCAAAGACAGGCGCCCCCGAAAATGTCTTGTTCACGCTCGAACCGAAGCCGGCAAGCGGCAGCTTGCCGCGATCCGCCCTGCGTCCGAGATCGGTTCACAATCTTCCGCCAATCGCTCAAGTTCGCTCGCAGCCTTCCGACCGATAATCGTCGACGCAGCGTCTCTAAATCCGTCCCGGATCTCGTCTGGGCTTGCCGGCGCGACCTCAGCAAAATGTTGACTTCTTTTAGCGCCATCGCGCCTCGAAGCTTTGATTCTGGCCCCCTGCGCCGTCGGGAACGCCGCCGACAAAGCATCGTCCGTTGGAAGCGTGATCATTCGCGCCAAAGTGGCGCTATTCGGATCGTCCAGAAGTCCATAGCTGGAAACTTCTATGGCGCCTCGCGCCAAAGCGGCGGCAACACTCAACTGGATATTCGTCTTCGCTTGAAGGGGCCGCTCGAACGCCCCGGCCCAGTCGCGACTGGGGTCGCTGATCGCCGCTTGCGGAAGCCAGACCTCAATTTTCGAGATCGAAGGGGGATCTCTTAAGTCTTGCGCTATCGCGAGCGCCGCTTGACAGGCCGTCCGCGCGAAATTGCAAGCTGACGCTGCCTTATTGTGGACCGCCACGATCTCCGGCCGACCACCTTGAAACAATGCGATCGTTGCATCGGCAGGACGGCGGCGAATAGCGACAAATAGGGCGCCCTCGCCATCGAGGATTGTTTCCGAACCGTAAGCTCCGCCTTCAGCAAGCTCGATCGCAGCAATGGCGTTCCGCGCGGCAAATCCTGGATCGAGATACATTCCGCTGCCGCCGTCACGTGGCCGTTCGTTCAGGCCGGACGAAGCATGCGCCGCGAGCGGCGAGCGCCTTGGTTGCCTCCCTCCGTGCGCCGAAGATCGAACGTTGGAATCCGGCATCGAGGACGCGCCCCGCCATAGGTTCGCCCATCCTGCCGATCCCGACGAAACCAAGCGGTCGCGCCGGCATGAAATCCTCCCTCTCGCAAGCCTTCGATGGCTTTTTTCGCTGAATGCCAAAATTAAGCTGGACGGACATTGCACATTGTCTGCTAATCTGTCAACATGATAATTGGCGTGAGCAAGCGGTCTGGAAATTGGCTCAAGCTGAAGTGACAAGTGTCATGGGAGTGATCGGGAAAAATGAACCAGGACAAAATGCCGGGTTCGGTTAGCGAAAGACTTGGGAACCTCGTTCCCGTCGCCTCATGGGAAGACGCTTTCGCCTCCATCGACGAGACAAGCGGCTCGACAAGGCATTTGTTTGTGACGGCCTGCCACGTGAATTTCAATCTTAAACTCACGCTCCGACGCGGCAATGCCACTGGGCAATTCGACCCTTACATTTCGGGCGCCGCGGCCGAAGTGAGCTTTGATCCGCGCTCCGGCAAAAATCTCCCAAAGACCTCGGTTCAGGGTCGGGGCTGCCTCGACAAGCGACCAAGCGACGTCGACGCCAAAGATGAGGCAGGGGAAATCGCGCAACTGCGGGCCCCGAGGCGGTCGACGCTCGAATCGAGCGAGACTCGAACTGCGCCGCAGTCAAGGCAATTGCCCCATTGCTTTGCGCAACAGCCTAACAATCAATGATTCCAATTTTGAACGGAAGAAAGGAAAGACGATGACAGAGGAAAGCCTTTTCGAGAAAGGTCTCAAGGTTCGCAAAGAAGTCCTAGGCGAAGCCTATGTCAACAAGTCCATTGCCGGCGCGGATGAATTCACACGCACCATGGCTGAATGGTCAACGGAATTCTGCTGGGGCGCCTTGTGGACACGGCCCGGCGTCGACCGTCGCACGCGGAGCATCGTCAATCTTTCTATGATCGCCGCCATCAACAGGCCGCATGAGCTGAAGCTTCACGTCAAGGCGGCTTTAAAAAACGGCCTGACCAAAGACGAGATCAAAGAGATATTTCTGCAGGTCGCCGTGTATTGCGGAGTTCCGGCGGGCATAGACAGTTTCAGGATCGCCCGCGAGGCCTTTAAGGAACTGGACGGCGAGTGACATGAGCGCGCCACTGTGAAGCGGCGAGGGGTCCAAGAGCCGATCGGCGCGCTAACGATGTGATTTGATTGCCTGGGACCGGCTCGACTCGCGGAGCCGAATCACAGACTTCGCGGCGCTCGAGAACTTTCGCGCCTGATGGCGAGAAAACGCGCGGCAGGTTCGGCTATTGAAGCCACCAGAGGACCAAGCGCCTCGAACGCGCGGCATTTCGTGGGAGAAGCAACTATGACGCACGATCTATCGTTCAAGCGTGAGGCCGCCTACGTCAACGGGCGATGGATCGCCGCCGACAGCGGCAAGACATTCGCCGTGACCAATCCCGCCAACGGCGAGACGCTGGGAACGGCGCCCAATTGCGGCAAAGCGGAGACCGCGCGCGCTATCGAAGCGGCCGACGCGGCGTTGCCCGCATGGCGGGCGAAGACGGCCAAGGAGCGCGCCAAGATCCTGCATCGGCTTGCCGACGTCATCGAGCAAAACCTCGAACCGCTCGGCGTGCTGTTGACGATGGAGCAGGGCAAATCCCTGGCCGAGGCCAAGGGTGAAGCGAACTTCTCCGCCGCCTATGTCAGGTGGTTTGCCGAAGAGGCGCAGCGCGTCTACGGCGACGTGATACCCTCGCCGTGGCCCGGCCGCCGCATCCTCGTCACCAAGGAACCGGTCGGCGTGGTCGGCGCGATCACGCCATGGAACTTCCCTTCGTCGATGATCGCTCGCAAGCTTGGCCCTGCGCTCGCAGCCGGCTGCACGATCGTCATCAAGCCGGCCTCGCAGACGCCCTATTCAGGCCTGGCCTGGGGCGCGCTCGCCGAGATGGCGGGCGTCCCCGCCGGCGTCGTCAACGTCGTGACGGGTTCCGCCTCGGCGATCGGCGGCGAACTCACATCCAACCCGCTGGTGCGCAAGATCACCTTCACCGGCTCGACCGCGATCGGCAAGCTTCTGGTGGAGCAATCGGCCAGGACATTGAAGAAAGTCTCGATGGAACTGGGCGGCAACGCTCCCTTCATCGTGTTCGACGACGCCGATCTCGACCGCGCGATCGAGGGCGCGCTGATCGCAAAATACAGAAACTCCGGCCAGACCTGCGTCTGCACCAACCGCTTCCTCGTTCAGGCCGGCATCCACGACGCCTTCGTGCGGAAGCTGGTCGAAGCCTCCAATGCGCTGAAGATCGGCGACGGGCTGGACGCCGGCGTCCAGCAAGGTCCGTTGATCGACGCCAAGGCGGTGGCGAAAATCGAAGAGCATATCGCCGACGCCCTCGCCAAAGGCGCTCAGGTCGTCGCCGGCGGAAAACGTCACAAACTCGGCGGCACGTTTTTCGAGCCGACCGTGATGACCGGCGTCACGCCGGACATGTCAGTGGCTCGCGAAGAGACCTTCGGGCCGCTGTCGCCGGTTTTCAAGTTCGCGACGGAGCAAGAGGCGGTCAAGATGGCGAACGACACCGAATTCGGCCTCGCCTCCTATTTTTACACCGCGGATCTCGGACGCGCGTTCCGCGTCGCGGAGGCGTTGAAGTATGGCATGGTCGGCGTCAACGAAGGCCTTATCACAACGGAAGTCGCGCCCTTCGGCGGCGTCAAGGAATCCGGCATGGGCAAGGAAGGCTCGAAATACGGGATCGAGGATTATCTCGACGTGAAATATGTCTGCGTCGGCGGGCTGGGATAGCCCCGCCAGGGGCGTCGTCATGTTCGGGCGGCGCCCGCTGATCAAGGGTTGTTTTCGGCGTCGCGCCGGTCGCGGGCGCGGTCATGTCTTCGGCGTTTCGCGCGGAGAATAGAATCCGCCCGCCATTTGTCCCAAATCGCGTTGGCGCGCTTTATCGCGCAGCCAAAGCCTCGGGCTTTGGGACCAATCCGCTTTCCCGCGCATCAACGGCGGCGAAGACCCGGATGCGCCGACTGCCGCCGTTCGAGCATCAGCCTACGAGGGCGGCGTCATCAATCGCGCGACGGCCCCGCCAATGCGCTCTTGCGAAGCGAAAGCCCGTCTTTTCCGCGGCCGCGCAAAGCCCGGATCGCGACATCGCTGGGTGACGCGGTCTAGACATTTGCCTTCCAACCGCAGCCCGGTGGCGCGCCTCTTGCATGCGCGAATCTCTCGGTTCGCCACAATGCGGAGGGCTTCGCGATGAGCATCGCCGATCTCCAGTCGCTCGACGTCTTGCATCTGATGATGCTCCGGCACTTGTTGACGGATCGCAGCGTCACGCGGGTTGCGGAGCGGCTGAACCTGCCCCAACCTTCCGTGAGCCGCGTGCTCAAGCGCCTGAGGATCGCGTTTGCCGATCCGCTGCTTGTGCGCAGCGGATCGGGCTTTGTGCTGACCGAGCGTGGCGCCGCCGTAAAGGAGGCTGTCGCCGATGTCCTTCAACGGCTGGATGGCGTCGCAGCCGCGAAGACGACCTTCGCGCCGGCGCAGGCGACGCGGGTCTTCTCGATCGCGTGCGCCGATTGTCTCGCCGTAGCGATGGTCCCGCGCATCATTGCGACCGTAGCCGCCGCTGGAGCGGGGCTGCGGGTAAGATTTCGTTCCATCGACCCGGCCTTCGACGTATTCGAGGCATTGAAAGCGGGCGAAATCGATCTCGTCATCGACAACAGTCCGAGCCCGTCGGAAACGCTTCGTCTGGCTCCTTTGTATCACGACGATGTGGTGCTGATGGTGCGGCGTGGCCACCCTGTCGTCGCCGCTGGCCGTTGCACACTTGAACATTACCTGACGCTTCAGCATCTGGCGCCGCATCCCAGCTCGCTCCGCGACGCCGGCCCGATCGACGGCGAGCTTGCAAGGGGCGGTTATCGGCGAATCATCCATGCGACGGTGCCGGAGTTCAATCTTGTCCCCTATGTGCTGGCGGAGACGAATCTCGTGTTCACGACCGGCCGCCGGTTCGCGGAATATCACGCTCGGCATTTGCCGATCGAAGTCGCGCCGGCGCCTGCCTTCTTCCCGGCCATGCGCTTCCATCAATTGTGGCACGACCGAAACCATTTCAGCCCGGCTATCCGCTGGCTTCGCTCCATCGTCATGCGATCGATCCGGGAAGCGGATATCGAAAATGCCGACCATTCGGCCAAGGCGTTCGGCCGCCGAATCTCTTCGATATAACGCGAGTGATATAGCCCCCTTATCGGCATGCGATCTTCCCGCAGGCGCCACGACCCGCCTAAGGTGCGCACGTGAGCGCGTTTTAATCAAAGTCCTTCGGGACCGGCGCCGCTCGGATCCTATCGCGCCGAAAGCGCCAGCCTAAGAGCCGCCTTGGCGCCCCGAGGGCGCTCCAACTCAACAGAGGAGCTGAAGATGTCGATTTCTCGTCGATGCTTGTTGAAGGCGACGACCGCGTTGGCCGTCACGGCCGCGGCCGGGGTCGGCGCCGCGTGGGCCGCGACCCTGAAGGTGGCCCTGGTGCTGCCAGGCTCCATCGCCGACGGCGGTTGGAACCAGGGCGCTTATGAAGGCTTGAAAGCCTTGGAGGCCAAGGGCTTCAAGATCGCCTTCACGGAGAATGTCGCCCAGGCGTCCATCCCACAGGTCGTTCGCGGCTATGCCGACGACGGATACGACCTCATCGTCGGGCACGGATTCCAGTTCGGCAGCGCCTTCGCCGAGATCGGACCCGAATATCCCAAGCAGAAGTTCTTCGCCACGACCAGCGCGCCGGGCGGAACGACGATTCCCGGCAACGTTCTTTATCTCGACGCTCGCTACAGCGAAATCGCGTACGGCGCCGGCGCCCTCGCGGCCTTGATGTCGGCGAAGAAGTCCGTCGGGATCGTCGGCGGCGGCGACAATCCGACCACCCAGACCATGGCCAAGGCGTTCAAGGCCGGCGCGGCCGCAACGGTTCCCGGTATTCGCGCCGCCGGCATCATCACCGGCGATTACAACGACGCCGCGAAGGGCAGAGAGGCCGCCAACACGCTGATAGGCAATGGCGCGGACGTGATTTGGCACACGGCGGATCTCACCGGCGTCGGCGCGATCCAGGGGGCCGCGGACAAGGGCGCAAAAATCATCGGCTGCTTTGCCGATCAGCTCGCGCTCGCCCCGAGCGCCATCGGCACGAGCTTCGCGGCGAACAACCGGGGCATCGTTCAGGCGGTCGCCGGCATGGCGTCCGACGGCTCCTTCTTGGGCGGCAAGGTGTGGGCGCCCCGGATCGACTTCCTCTGGCTCACTGTCGCGGGGAGCCAGCCCTACAATCCCAAGGTCATCGACGCCAAGACTTGGACCGCCTTCGAAACGATCTGGAAAGACGTTGCGGACGGCAAGATCGATGTGGCGGGCGCGCTGAAATGAGTGTCGCCATGGCGCGCGGCGGATATCGCCCCGCCGCGCGCGCTTGGTTGGAACGACGCTATGATGGTCCCTGCGCCGCCCGTCTCGCCCGATCGGCCGATCGTTTCGCTCAGAGGCATAACGAAGCGCTTCTCACCGACGCTTCTCGCCAACGACGAGATTGATTTCGATCTGCGCGCCGGAGAGATCCACGCGCTTCTCGGCGAGAACGGCGCCGGCAAGTCGACTCTGATGCAGATCCTCTATGGGCTCTACGCCAGGGACGCCGGCGCGATTCTGATCGACGGAGCGCCGATGGAGATGAGCGGACCGCAGAGCGCGATCGCCTGCGGCATCGGCATGATCCATCAGGAGTTCATGCTGGTCGAACCGTTCACGGTCACCGAAAACCTCCTCATGGGCGGCTTGGCGCTGCCCGGAGGCGCCAGGTTCGATCCAGCCGAGGCGGGCGCCCGCATCCGTATGCTCTCCGAGGCCTATGGGCTCGACGTCGATCCCGATGCGGTCGTCGAGCACTTACCCGTCGGCGTTCGTCAACGAGTCGAAATCCTGAAGCTTCTCTACCGCGACGCGCGCGTCTTGATCCTCGACGAACCGACCGCGGTTCTCACGCCTCAGGAAGTGCAGGCGCTATTCGTCGTGCTTCGGGCGCTTCGCGACGCCGGTCGCTCGATCGTCATCGTGACCCACAAGATGCAAGAGGTGCTCGCGATCTCCGATCGCGTCACGGTGTTGCGCGACGGGCGCCGCGTCGCCACCGTCGCCACCGCCGCGACGAGCGAGGATGAACTCGTCCGCATGATGGTCGGTCGCTCGGTGAGCCTGACCATGGAGCGCCCGCCGACAAGCCCGGGCCGCGTCGTTCTGTCCGTGCGCCAACTGGTGGTGGGAGATGCAACCGGGGCGATCAAGGTCGCCGGCCTCGATCTCGATCTGCGCGCCGGCGAAATCGTCGGCATCGCAGGGGTCGACGGCAACGGCCAGGCCGAACTGATCGAATCGCTGTTTGGTCTGAGGCCAGTCGCGTCCGGCGGCGTCAGCTTTGGCGACGAGGACATTACGGATTGGAGCCCGACGCGACGCCGCGCCGCGGGGATCGGCTATATTCCCGCCGACCGACGCCGCGTCGGCTCGCTCGTCGAACTCTCCATCCTGGAGAATGCGATGCTCGGCGATCTCGGCCGCTATCGCCGGCGCGATGGCCTGCTGGATCGCCGCCGCGGCCTGGACGACGCCCGTCGCCTGATCGAGCGTTTCGGCGTCAGGGTCTCCGGGCCGCTATTTCCCGCCGGCAAGCTCTCGGGCGGCAATCTGCAAAAAGTCGTGCTCGGCCGGGAGGTGATGCGGGAGCCGGATCTGCTTCTCGTCGAGCAACCGAGCCGCGGGCTCGACATCGGCGCCACGCGCGCCGTCTGGAGCGAACTTTTAAATCAGCGGTCGGGGAGCAAAGCGATTTTGCTTGTTTCGGCCGAACTCGAAGAAATTCTGAACCTCTCCGATCGCATCGCGGTCATGTTCGGCGGAAAGATCGCCGGCCTATTCGACGCCGATCAGGTCGATCTCGCGACAATCGGCGCGCTCATGGCCGGCGGTCGCGCAACCCCGGCGCAAGGCGGCCGTTCATGACGCCGTATCTCGTTCGTCGCTTGACGCCGCTCGACAGCCGGCTCGCCCTGGCCGCGCTATACGCGGGGGCGATCGTGGCGGCCGTTGCGGCCGGCGGCTCAATGTTCGCGCTCTTTGGCGCGAATCCAGTAACCGCGTACCTGTCCCTCATCGAGAATGCGTTTTTCGACTTGCGCGGCTTCGGCTACACGCTAGTGCAGGCGACGCCGCTGATCCTCGTCGCCCTCGGCGCCATCGTCGCTTGGCGCTCCGGCTTCATGTATCTCGGTTTCGACGGCGCCATGATCGTCGGCTCGACGACGGCGACGGCCTTCGCGCTCGGGGCGGGTCCGGGCTTGCCTCTCGACATGCTGCCGTCGACGATTGTCGTGGCTCTCGCCGTTCTCGTCGGAGCGATGGCCGGCGCGTTATGGTCCGCGATCGTGGCGGTCCTCCAGGTGCGCACCGGCGGCAACACCGTGCTGATCTCGCTGATGACGAACTATATCGCGATCGTGCTGGTGCAGTTCCTCGTCTCGGGACCCATGCGCGCCGTCGGCGACCAGCCCCAAACATCGCTGATCGATCGGGCCTTCTGGCTACCGATTATTATCGAGGGAACCAGGACCCACGCCGGCATACTCATCGCGCTCGTTATGGCCGCCGTGATCTTCGTCCTCATGGAGAAAAGCGCGGTAGGCTATGAACTGGTGGCGGCGGGCCTCAATCAAAAGGCCGCACGCTATGGCGGCGTCGACGTCGGCCGGCGCGTCGTTCAAGCCGGTCTGGTCGCCGGCGCCCTCGCCGGATTGGCCGGGGCCATCACCATCCTCGGGGTCCAGCATCGACTCCTCGACGGTTTGTCGCAGGGCGCCGGATTCATCGGCATCGTCGCCGCCCTGCTGGGCCGGTTGACGGTTCCAGGATCGGTCGTGGCGTCCCTCCTTTATAGCGGCCTCACGGTCGGCGCCGACGCCATGCAACGGCACACCGGCCTGCCCTCGGCGCTCGTTCAGGTGGTGCAAGCTTTGATCGTGCTCTTTGTGCTCGCCGCCGAAATTGCGCGCACGCACCGCATCGCCCTGAGGGCGCCTTCAGCGGCGAAGGCGCGCGCATGAGCACGATCTTCGACGCCACCTTCCTGGTCACGTGGCTAGCGGCCGGCGTGCGGTTGTCCGGGCCCCTGCTGCTGGCGGCGCTGGGAGAGATTTACGCTGAGCGATCTGGCGTCCTCAATGTCGGCGTCGAAGGCACGATTCTTATCGGCGCGCTCGCCAGCTATCTCGCTGCGGTAGCGACCGGCAGCCCGGCCATTGGAATTCTAGCCGCCGTCGGCGCGGCGCTCGCTGCAAGTCTCCTGCTGGCCTTCTTTTATGTCGTCGTACAGGCAAGCCAAGTTGTGGTCGGCATCGTCTTCAACGTGTTGGCGCTGGGTCTTGCGAGCGTGATCTACCGCGCCGCAATGGGCGACGTGCCAGCGCTCACCAGCGCGCCAATGATCGAATCCTTCTCGATTCCGGGGCTCGCCAATCTGCCGGCGGTCGGCCCGATCCTGTTCCAGCAATCGCCCATGCTCTACGCCACGTTGGCGCTCGCCGTGGCGGCAGGCCTCGTGCTCTACCGCACGCGCTTTGGACTTAACCTCAGGGCGGTCGGCGAGAACCCGCGCGCGGCGGCGGCCGCCGGCCTCAGCGTGGTCCGTATGCGTCTGTTGTGCATCCTTCTCTCCGGCGTCGGCGCCGGGCTCGCCGGCGGTTACTTGGTGCTGTGCCAAGTCGGTCTCTTCAGGGACACGATCGTCGCCGGCCGCGGCTTCATTGCTCTCGCCATCGTCATTCTCGGGCGCTGGAATCCCTTTGCCGCCATCCTGGCCGCTTTCGCCTTTGGTTTGGCCGACGCGCTCGGCTTGTCATTGCAGCTTCTCGCACTGCCGGTCGCCCCGCAGCTCTTCATCGCTCTGCCCTACCTCATGACGGTCGTCGCGATCTCGGGACTTTTCGGGCGAGCGCGAAGCCCGGCGGCCCTGATGCAGCCTTATCAGGAAGAATGACCACGGTTGCAAGACAAGGAGGTCTCCAATGCTGATGCACCAACTCGTCCGCGACGGCGCCGTTCGGCGCCCGGATCGAATCTGCTTCCGCTGGGTCGACCGGGATCGCGCGCTGACATTCGCCCAGGCCGCCGAGGCGATCGAAGCCTCCGCCGGCATGCTGCGCCATCTGGGCGCGAGGAAAGGCGATCGCGTTACGATCTTCGCGCACAATGGCATGGACTATCTCGTGTCGATGTTCGCATGCTGGCGGATCGGCGCGATCTCGGCCCTCGTCAACGTGAAATTCGCCGACGAACTCGAATACTATCTTGGCGATCACACGCCCTCGATCATCATCTACACCCACGACATGAGCGATGCGGTGCGCCGCGCCGCCAAAGCGCTTTCGCCGACGCCGCGGCTGGTTTGCATGGACGGGCCGCAAGACGGCGCCGAAAGTCTGCCGGACCTTCTGGCGGCTCGCTTGCCCGCGCCGGCGGACCCGGCCGACGAAACGGCGATCGCGCATCTCTCTTACACTTCGGGAACGACGGGGCGACCGAAAGGAGCCTGCCTGGCGCACGAACCGACGATGCGCGCCACCAATTGCATCGCGGAGCGGTTGCGGATCACCGCGCGCGACGTCTCGTTCGGGCCAACCGCATTGTCGAGCTCCTATCATCTCGTCGGCAATCTTCTGGCGCCGCTCCATCGCGGGGCGACGGTGAACGTGATGGGCCGGTGGACGGCGCAGACGGGCTACGACGCGCTGGAGAGTTCCGGGGCCACGATGTTCGTGGCCAATCCGACCTTGCTGACCGATATCCTGGAAGTCTCACGCGCTCGCGGCCGCGCGCCAACGAAACTTCGTTTCGGAATGTCCGGCGGAGGCCCTGCGCCTCAATCCTTGAAACGGGCTTGGCGCGATGAGCTGCGATTGCCGCTCGTCGAGAGTTACGGTCAGAGCGAACTCGGCGGCTTCGTGGCCCTCGGCGAACCCGTTCTCGCTCCCGACGAAAAGCTCGGATCCATCGGTCTCTCCCTCCCTGACAAGGATGTGCGGATCCTTGACGCGGACGGGCGCGAGACGCGGCCGGGCGAACTGGGCGAGATCTGCCTGACTGGCGGATACATGGTGGGCTATTGGAACCGACCGGAAAAAACGGCCGAGACTTTACGGGGCGGCTTTCTTCATACCGGAGACGCCGGAAGCATCGATGTCGACGGAATCGTCACGATGCGCGGCCGTTTCGCCGAACTCATTACGGTCGCCGACCGCACATGGTTTCCGCGTGATGTCGAGGAGGCGCTTGCCGCCCAGGATGGCGTGCGAGAGGCGGCGGTCGTTGGGCTGCCCGACCCGAAGATAGGCGAGAGGCCGGTGGCGTTCGTCACCGGAGACGCCGGTCTCGATCTCGACGCGCTGAAAGCTGCGATCGCTCCAAGCGTCGATTACGACGTTTCGTCGCTGGTCATCCGTCGCATCGATCGGTTCCCGATGACGCCGACAGGAAAGATCGCCAAGGCCGAACTCCGCGCCAGCGCATTGGCGGCAAGTTGATCCGGCGTCGTATGGAAAGAGGATTCAAATGGCTGCGCCCATGGAACGCAACATCGCCAGGATGACCTGGATGGAGGTTCGCGACCTCGACAAGGCCAATGCCGCGCTCGTGTTGCCGATCGGCTCGCTAGAGCAGCACGGCCCGCATCTCAGCGTCGACACGGACTTGTATTTTTCGGAGCGCTTTCTCGAAATGGCTTTGGAACGCCTGACCGACGACGCCAAAATCTACCGCCTCCCGACATTGCCGATTTCCAAATCGAACGAGCATGTTGGATTTCCGGGTTCGTTCTGGCTCTCGGCTGCGACGATGACGGCGGTTGTGCAAGACATTGCGGCGAGCGCGCAGGCGTCCGGCTTCCGACGCCTCGTGCTATGGAATTGTCATGGCGGCAATCGGGCGCTGCTCGAGGTCATCGCCCGCGATGTGCGTGCGCGGACGGGCCTCATGGTGTTTCAGCTCTTTCCGCCCGCCGTCGTGGCGGACCCGCTCGCGGTCACCGACGCCGAAGCCGCCTTTGGCATTCATGCCGGCGATTGGGAAACGAGCGTCATGCTGGCGCTTTCTCGCGATCGGGTGCGCTCCGATCGCGTCGAGACCGCCTACCCGGATTTCACCGCGCGGCATCTGTCGCTTGAGCTGACTGGAGCGACGGTCGCTTGGCTGACACGCGATTTCCAGCCGACCGGCACGTGGGGCGATGCGACGGTCGCAACCGCCGAGCGAGGCAGAATTCGCGTTGAGAAGGTCGTCGAGCGTCTCCGCGAAATACTGATCGAGATAGCTCAGTTCGAATTTCCGAATCCGCAACGCGGCGGACAAACCTCTGGTTGAGCCTCCGGCCAAAGCTGGTGACGAGGCGAACCCCAATTTCGCTGTGAGTCAGCGCCGTCGGATGATCCCGGCGCCGGTTCTGCATAAGCAACCCCTAATGAATTGCACGAAGGTGAATTTGCTAAAGTATGGGCACTTTGTTCATCTCTTGAGCGAAATGCGCATTTGCTGATCGAACGCGTTTGTCACGGCGCGGGACGGATCGCCGCGCGCCGATGATCAAAGCGCATCGATTTGGCCTGTCTCGATATCCTCGTGGTTGGCGACGAGCCGACTCAGGAGTCCGGTCAGCAGGGCCCTCTCTTCAGGCTCTAGGGCGGCGATGGTCGCATCATGAGCCTCGCGCACGCTTTGCTGCATTTCGCCCAGAAGTTTGGCGCCTTGCTTGGTCATTGACCAAAGCTTGGCGCGGCGATCGCCTGCATTGACGACGCGGCGGGTGAGCCCGCGCTCCTGCAAACGCTTCACCGCGCCGGTCGTCGTCGTGCGATCCAAGGCGATGTCGGCGGCCAGCATCGTTTGATCGGCGACGCCTCGCGCGGCGAGCGCCGACATCAGGCTGAATTGAACCGGCGTGACGCCAAATTGCCCGCAATGCTTTGAAAACAAAGCAACATGAATTTGGTGCAGCCGCCGAATCAGGAAGCCCGGACGCTCGCCGAGCGCCCAATTCTGGCCCGCATCGCCGTTCCTGGAAACCGCCGCTGTCGGCGTCGCCAATTCTTGTCGGTCGCGCCCGGCCGGCAGGGCGCGTCGACCCTTCTCAGGGTTTGGCATGGGAGTTGCTCATCCAAATGCGAAGCATGCTTCATATCTAGTAGGGCGCCGAAGGCGCGTGGAATGGCAAGGGTGATGAGCGGCGACCAAGGCTTTGATCTCATCTTGCGCGGCGGCCGAGCGATTTGTCCAGCCTCGGACATCGACGCCACAAAGGATGCCGGGGTCCGCAACGCAACGGTCGCGGCGATCGGGGATCGCATCCTTGAAAGCTCGGCCAAGCAGGCCAGCGATGTCGCGGGCAAGCTCGTGCTTCCCGGCCGCGCCGACCCGCGCGAACGTTGGGGCGCCCCGACGCAGGCCGAACGCGACGCCGCCGATGACAATATGGCGGCGACCGCCAATAGCGCTGCTTCGCGCTTATGGGCGACCCAACGCCTTGCTCGTTTCGGGAAAGCTCGACAATGAGCGATTTCGCAAGCCTCATCGCCGCCCGTTTCGACGACGGCGGACCGTCCTTCGGGGAGCTCGACGACGATCCGTTTCTTGGCGCGGTGCTGGCGCGCAAGACGGTGCGCCGATATAGCGCCGTCGCGCCGGAGGAGCCGCTGCTCGAACTTCTCGTCGCGGCGGCGCTCAGCAGCTCCGCGAAATCGGACTTCCAACAGGCGTCAATCCTTCGCGTCGCCGACGCCGACAAGCGCGCGGCGATCGGGGCGCTGTTTCCCAAAATGCCGTGGATCGGCGCCGCTCCGGCGTTCTTCGTTTTTCTTGGCGACGCACGGCGACTGCAGCGGATCGGGGAAATGCGCGGCAAGCCGGTCAGAAACGGCTCGCTCGAGGGCTTCTTCAATGCCGCCGTCGACGCCGCCCTCGCTTTGCAAACCATGATTTTGTGCGCCGAGGCCAAGGGTCTGGGCGTTTGTCCGATCAGCGTCATCCGCAACGAAGTCGACCGTGTCGCCGAGATCCTCGCGTTGCCGGACATGGTCTTCCCCGTCGCCGGCCTGTGTCTGGGCTATCCCTCCGGCGAGGGCCGCGTAAGCCTCCGGCTGCCCCGCTCGGTCACGACGCATCGCGACGTCTACGACGACGGCGCCTTGCCAAGCGCGATCGACGATTACGACCGCCGCCGAGAGGCGCGGCACGCGATTCCGAAGGACCAGCGCCGCGACGACGCCAAATATGGCGAAGCCGAATTCTACGGCTGGTCCGAAGACAAAGCTCGCCAGGCCGCCGCTCCGGAAGGGGCGGCGTTTCCTGTCTTTCTACGGCGGCGCGGGTTCAGTTTCGACTGACGCGCCGATCGAAAACAAAAAAACGCCTGGGACGAAACGCCGCGCGGCAAAGCCGAATCGATCACCGTCAGGAAAGGTTCCAAAATGTTGTCTGCGAGCTCCAAATTCCTCAAATTTTCGCGCCGGACGCTACTGGCTGTCGTCGCCCTGCCACTGGCGATATCCGCCTTGGGCGTCAGCGCCCAGGCGGCAAGCCTCGATGAGATCAAGAAGCGCGGCTATCTGATCGTCGCCACCGAGGACGATTTCCGTCCGTTCGAATTCGTCAAAGATGGGACGCCAACCGGCTTCGACAATGAAATGATCGCGGATCTGCGCAAATACGCGCCCTTCGAAATCCGCCAGGAAATTCTGCCCTGGACAGGCATTCTGGCGGGCGTCAGCACGGGCAAATACGACGTGGCGATCACTGCGGCGATCATCACCAAGGAGCGCAAGAAATCGCTGGATTTCACCAGCCCGATCGCCGACGCGACGCATTATTACGTGAAGCGAAAGGGCGACGACAGCATCAAGTCGGTGAAGGACCTCAGCGGCAAGACAGTCGGCGTTCAAGCCGGCAGCGCCCTGCTGGCGCGCCTGCCCGAGCTCGACGCCACCTTGCAAAAGGACGGCGGCAAGCTCGGCAAGATCGTCGAATACACTTCCTATCCCGACGCCTATCAGGATCTTGCGCTCGGGCGCACCGATTACGTCGTCAACACGGTCATCAACCTGCAAACCCTCGTGGCCGAAAAGCCGGCGGTGTTCGAACTCGGGCAAGCCGTATCGGGCAAATCCTTCCCGGCTTGGGCGGTCGCGAAGGACAACGCCTCGCTGGTCGAATTCCTCAATGGCTTCATCGCCAAGCAGAAGGAGACGGGTCGGTTCGCCGAATTGCAGAAGAAGTGGTTTGGCCAATCCTTCCCCGATCTGCCGGTGACCTTCGAGCCTGAGTTCTGATCAGGGCTCCGACAGGCGACGACGGACATGACCGCGAGCGATGCGCTATCGATCCTGAAAGGCGCCGGGGCGACACTCACCCTGTCCGTCCTCGGCATCCTCTTGGGATTGCCGATCGGCCTTGCCCTGGCGATCGCTCGCTGGGCGCAAGTTCCGCTGCTGGGACGCATCGTCGCGCTCTATGTCAGCCTGCTGCGCGCGACGCCGCTGGTGACGCTGCTGCTGCTTCTGTTTTTCGCGCTGCCGAATGTCGGCGTTCCGATCGGGCCGTATTCGGCGGCGCTTCTCGCCTTGGTGATGAATACGTCGGCGTTCAATTGCGAGGTCTGGCGCGCCTCGCTTCTCGCTTTCCCCAAGGACCAATACGAAGCCGCACAGTCGGTCGGCATGGGCGCCGCGCTCCGTTTTCGGCGAATTCTGCTTCCGCAAATCGCGCGGGCGAGTCTGCCCGGGCTCGTCAATGAAATGTCGATGCTCATCAAGGTGACGCCCGTTCTGGCGGTGGTCGGCGTGGTCGACATCACGCGCGCGGCGCAACGCGTCGGCGCCGAAACCTACGAACCCTTGCCGCCGTACCTCGTCGCCCTGGCGATCTATGTGCCCATCGTATTCGCCCTCCTCATGCTGCAGCGTTGGCTCGAGCGTCGGCAATCGAAAGCGGAGCTCGCGTCGTGATCCGCGATTTCGGCGTGGTCTGGAGCGAGCGCGGCCTCTTGTTGGAGGGCCTCGAAAACACCGCGATCATCGCGGTCGTCTCCGCCGTTCTCGCGCTCGCCTTCGGCGCTGTGTTGACGCCCGCGCTGCGTTCGCGGCATCGCCTTCCGCTCTGGCTGGCGCGGACCTTTGTGGACGGCATGCGCTGCATGCCGTTCCTGCTTCTGGTCTACGTCATCTATTATGGGCTGCCCTCATTGGGCCTTCGCCTCGACAATTGGGGCTCGGGCCTCGCAGCGCTCGTTCTCTACAACACGGCCTATATGGCTGAAATTCTGCGCGGCGCCTGGGAGGCGCAAGCGCCGGAGCCGGCAGAGGCGGGCGTCGCTTTTGGGTTCCACGGACTGGGGTTGTTTCGCCGCATCGTGCTGCCGCCATTGGTGCTCGCGGCGGGGCCCGTCATCGGCAATCAGATGATACAAATCATCAAGGACAGCGCCTTTCTGACCACGATCGCGCTCTCCGAACTGACGCATGCGGCGAGTTCGATCCAGTCACGACATTACGTCCCCTTCGCCGCCTTCATCACCGCCGTATTTCTGTATTGGGGACTCTGCCTCTTGGTCGAGGCCGGCGTCTCCGCGCTTGGCCGCGTCGCCGAAGTCCGGCGCTGAAGGAGACCGCTGGAATGGCTGCCAAGATCCTCAATGTGGTCGGCGTATCCAAGACGTTTGGCGCGGCGACGGTTCTGAGCGAGGTCAGCTTTCAGGTGGACCGCGGCGAGACCGTCTGCGTGTTGGGCCCGTCCGGATCGGGCAAGTCGACGCTGCTGCGCTGCATCAACTGGCTGGAAAGACCCGACGCGGGCGACGTCTATCTCAACGGCGCACGCGTCGGCGTGATGAACGATGGTCGACTCATGCTCGATCGCGAGTTGTCGAAGGCGCGCACGCGCATGGGCATGGTGTTTCAGCACTTCGCCCTGTGGCCTCATCTCACGGTTTTGCAAAACGTGATGGAAGCGCCGCTCCATGTCCAGAAACGGCCTCACGCCGAAGTGCGGGACGAAGCGCTCGCGCTGCTCGCCAAGGTGGGCCTGGCGGATAAGCGCGGCGCCTTCCCGGCGAAACTGTCCGGCGGGCAAAAGCAACGCGTCGGCATCGCCCGAGCGCTCGCCATGCGCCCGGACCTCATTCTGTTCGACGAGCCGACGAGCGCCCTCGACCCGGAACTTGTCGGCGAGGTCCTGCTCGTCATGCGCGATCTGGCTCGCGAGGGCATGACGATGATCGTCGTGACCCACGAAATGGCCTTCGCTCGCGAGGTCGCGAGCCGAATCCTCTTTCTCGATCGAGGCAAGGTCGTCGAGACCGGCTCGCCCGAGGCGTTCTTCACCAACCCGACGAGCGAACGCGCTCGCCAGTTCTTGCAGCGTTACGCCGACCGCCCCATCGCCAACCCTTGAGGAGACTTTCCATGGATCCGCTTTTTCACCTGCTTCCCGGCGCGCCCAAACCGGTGGGGCCCTACAGCCACGCCGTCGAAGCCGGCGGCTTCGTGTTCGTCACCGGTCAGCTGGCGACCGATCCCGACGACGACAGCCTGCCCGTTCCGCCCGGCATCGAAGCGCAGACCCATAAGGTCATGGATAACCTCACGCGCGTGCTCGCGGGTTGCCGCCTCACACTCGCCGACGTCGTCTGCGTGCGCATTTTTCTCACCGATTTCCAACGCGACTACGCGATCATGAACGCAATCTACGCCTCGTATTTTCCGCTCGATCGACGACCGGCGCGCACGACGGTCGGCGTGACCGGTCTGGCGCGCGACGGCATCGTCGAGATCGACATGATCGCGGTTCGTCGTTGAAGGGAGGCCTCCGGATGTCACTCATCGAAATTCCCGCCCGGCGCGGCAAAGCCGCGTTCGTCGCCGCCGGACAAACGATAACGGTTGTCAATACGCACGGCGAGCAGGTGGTGGACACCTGGGCGTTCCATCGACACGACCTCGGCGAGTTCATGTCGAACGAACATACGCGCGCCCATACGCTGCGCATATCGCCTCGGCCCGGCGACATCTTGCGCAGCAATCGCCGTCGTCCGATCCTCACTCTCGTCGAAGACACGTCCGGCGGGGTGCATGACACGCTGATCGCGGCCTGCGACGAATATCGCTATGCCTTCCTCGGCGTGGAGGGTCATCACGACAATTGTCAGGACAATCTGTTCGCCGCCATGGGCGAACTCGGCCTCAAGCCCCCCGAAGTGCCCAGTCCGCTCAACCTGTTCATGAACATTCCGTGGGCTTCGAACGGCGAGCTCGCCTTCGCCGCGCCGCCGCGCCCAACGCCCGGCGGGTTCGTGCGCCTGCGCGCGGAAATGGACATCGTCATCGCCTTTTCCGCATGCCCGCAAGACATCCTGCCGATCAACGGCAAGGCGGGGAAACCCGTCGAAGCGCACTTCTCGATCGCCTAGTCCAAGTCAACGCGAGTCGCCCTCTCGGAGTTGAAGCCATGACCGATTTCGACGCCAAACGCGCCCAAGCCGAAGCCAACCGCCGCCGCTATGAGGAACTGCGAGCCGCGGGTCAGGGAACGAAAGCTCCGGCGGCGCCCGCGCTGACGCCGATATCGAGTTCGCCTATCCCCGAGGACGCGATCATCGCTCGCGAGGACGTGCCCGGCGGCTGGTACGCCAGCCTCACGCTGCGGCGAGGCGAGGTCGTGCGCGTCACCGATATCAGCGGCGCCTCGAGCGCGGCTATGATCGGCTGGCGGTCCGACGACGCCTCCGAGCGCCTGAACGCCGGCGACACCGTCAAAATTCAATGGAGCGCTCGTCTGAGGAAAGGCCGAGTTCTCCTCACCGATATGGGGCGTGTCTTCCTCTCCATTGTCGGCGACACCAGCGGCGCCCATGACGCCCTGGCCGGCGGCTCGACGCCGGCATCGACTCTGGCGGCCTTTGGCCAGCCGAGCTTGCGCAACACCCGCGAGAATTTCGTCGCTGCGGCGGCCAAGATCGGCCTGGAGCGTCGCGACATCCCACCTTGCGTGAGCTGGTTCGCCCCCGTTTCGGTCGACGACGCCGGGCAGTTCGCCTGGGACGCCTCTTGCAAGAAGGCCGGAGACTTCGTCGATCTGCGCGCCGAAATGGACGCGCGGCTTGTCTTCTCGAATTGTCCGCACCCCTTCGATCCGGCCCCCGCGTTCGCCCCCGGTCCGATATCGCTTGTCCGCTATCGGGCTCCGGCGGCGGGCTCCGAAGATATCTGCCGCACATTCTCCGCCGAGGTCACGCGCGCCTTCGCCTTCACCGATCGGCTTTATGTTTAAGGAGCATTGAAGATGACCGCGACCCTCTCGCCCTCGACGGCTTCTTTCGACGCGCTGAACGCGATTTATGACCACAGGATTCCGGCCGAACGACCCTGGTCGGGATTGATCCGCAAGGGTCAGACGGTGCGCGTCATCGACAGCGAGGGACAACAGGCGGTCGACGCTCTGCTCTATCGGGCCGACGATCCCACGGAGCGATACAGCTCACAGGACACGATCCGCGCGCAGCGCTCGCCCTATGTCGGTCTGGGGACCCGGCTGCTTTCGAGCGAAGGCCGCGTCATGGCCTGCGTGACGGCGGATTCCTGCGGCCGGCACGACACCTCCGCCGGCTGTTGCTCCTGCGAAAGCAACGCCGTCCGGTTCGGCGAAGCGACGAAATATCAGCACGCCTGCCGCGAGAACTTCGTCCTCGAACTTTCGAAACACGGACTGACGAAACGCGACATCGTCTCCAATCTCAATTTCTTCATGAACGTTCCGATCGACCCTTCCGGCAATTTCACCGTCGTCGACGGAATCTCGGAACCGGGCGGCTATATCGACATCACCGCGGAGATGGACATCTTGTTGGTCATTTCCAACTGCCCGCAGATCAACAATCCCTGCAACGGCTTCAATCCCACGCCGATCCGCGTGCTCGCTTGGGATGCGCCCGCAATGTGAGGGCGCTCTTTCGCATTCACCACGGTCCGATCGCGGCGGGTTGACCGGCAATTCTTCTCATCCGTCATGAGCAAGTTAGTCGTCCGTGAAGAGCGCCGATTACGCGAGAGCGGTCTGATCGAGAGGCGGTTTGGCGGTCGCGACGGCGGCTTGGCCCGAGATATTTTCTTGCGGAGCGCCGTTGATCCATCCGCACGCGCCCCGTGCGCTTGAAATACGTTCTTGGCCGGATCGAGTCCGATGATGCCGACATTCTCGATGGACGCCTCTCCTATTGTCGCGATCCTCAACGCCGCGACCTTGGCGCATGGACGCCCGTTCGGGGAGGCTTTGCAACGAGCGGGAGGACCGGAGTCTCGGCCGTGTTACGGACAGGCGACGGGCCGCGGAGCGTCCGTCGACATCGCTAGACGGCCTTGGTGAGCCCGCCATCGATGATGAGATTGGCGCCGGAGATACGGCTTGCCGCCGGGCTCGCCAGGAACACGACGCCGACGGCGATTTCTTGCGGCGTGCCCATTCGCCCGGTCGGATTCAACGCGATTGCCGTCTTATACAGCTCGGGCATGCCGCGCTCGATGTTTTGCCATATGCCGCCTTCGAAATAGGTGTTGCCCGGCGACACCGCGTTAACGCGAATGCCTTTCGCGACGAGCTGATTGCTCAGTCCCTTGGCATAGTGAATCAGCGCCGCCTTGATGGCGCCGTAGGAGCCGGCGGCGAAATCCACCTCGACGCCGGAAACGCTCGATACGATCACGATCGAAGCGGCTTTGGACTTCTCCAAATAGGGAAGCGCGGCCGCGACGGCGTTCACCGTGTGCATCATGTCGACGCGAAACGAACTCTCCCAGGTCTCGGGCGTGTTGCCGACGGCGAGTGCGCTGACGTTGCACACGATCGCGTCGACGCCGCCGAGTTCGTCTGCGGCGCCGTCGACCCATTGCTTCAACGCGACGGGATCGCCGACGTCGAGCGCCTTGCCCCACGCCTTGACGCCCGTCTGCGCGAGCGCTTTCACCGCGCCGCTCACTTCGTCGGCGTTGCGCGCGCATATCGCGACATTGGCGCCTTCGGCGGCGAACAGATCGGCGACGGCGCGGCCGATGCCTTTGCTGCCGCCGGTGACCAATGCGTTCTTGCCCTTTAATCCAAGATCCATCGTCGCCTCCGTTATGATGTCACGGCGACGGCCAGCGCGTGCGCTGGCCGTCTTGCCGCTTCACATCTTCTTCCAGTCGCCGGCGCCTTCGAAGGCCGCGGCGGCCCGATAGATCGTCGACTCGTCGTAATGTTTGCCGATCAGCATCAGCCCGATCGGCAGGCCGTCGCCCATGCCGCAAGGCAGGGTCATCGCGGGATGCCCGGTCGCGTCGAAAGGCGCCGTATTCGCTATCATTTCGAATGCGCGCTGAAGGTAGAGTTCGCGCGACGCGTCGGGGGGCGGCAGCGGCGTCGCCTTGACCGGCAGGGTCGGCATGAGAAGCAGGTCGTAATTCGCCAGCGCCGCATCGTAGGCGGCGCGTAGTTTGCGGCTCAAATTCTGCGCCTTGGCGTAGTAATGGCCGCGATAATGCTTGGTGAAATATTGCCCCAGCAACATCGTGATCTTGAGGCTGTCGGAGAGCTCGTCCGCGCGGTGCTTCCAGGCGGAATGGGCGTCGAGCAGGCTCGTCGTATAGAGCCCGCGCCAATTGGTGCCCATGCCGTTGCCCTTCATCATCAGCTCGGTCGCGCCTTCGGCGGCGATCGGCAACCAGATGGCGGGGCCGAGAAGATGCATGGGGACCGAGATCTCATCGACGGTCGCCCCAAGCTTGGCGAAGAGCTTGGCGGCCGTCTTCACTTTTTCGTCGACGTCGCCTTCGGAATTCGCGAGCCCGAAACCTTCTTTGACGATGCCGATCCGCAAGCCCTTGACGCCGCCTTCGAGCGCCTTCGTGTATTCCGCGACCTTGGGCGCGTATTGCCGGGGATCGAGGCCGTCGGCCCCCGCCAGCACCTCCAGCAGAAGCGCATTGTCGCGCACGGTGCTGGTCATCGGCCCGGTGTGGTCGAGCGTGATCTCGATCGGCATGACGCCGGTATAGGGAACGAGGCCATGCGTTCCCTTCATGCCATAGATGCCGCAGAAAGACGCGGGCATGCGGATCGAACCGCCTTGATCGCCGCCGATCGCCATATCGGCCTCGCCGGTCGACACCACGACGCCGCTGCCCGAAGACGAACCGCCGGCCGAATAGCCCATCTTGTGAGGATTATGGACAGGGCCCGTCGCATTGGTGTGGCTGCCGCCGGAGAAGCAGAAATATTCGCAATGGGTCTTGCCGAGAATAGTGCCGCCCGCGTCGAGAATGCGGGTGACGATCGTCGCATCGGTGTTGGGAACATAGCCTTCGAGCGTCGACGCGCCATTCATCATCGGCACGCCCGCAAGGCAGATATTGTCCTTAAGCGCGATCGTCTTGCCGGCGAGCTTGCCGCTGGGCGCGCCCTTTATCGTCGTCTTGTAATACCATGCATTGTATTTGTTCTCTTCGCCTTCCGGGCGATAGCCGGGCGTGCGGGGATACTTCACTTCCGGCACGTAGTCGGGCATCGCTTCGATTAGGTCATAAGCGGCGAAATTCCCTTGCAGCAGCGCGTTGTACGATTCCAGATCCGCGTCGCTCATGTTCATGCCGAGATCTTCGGCGACGGCGCGCAGCTGATTGAGATTGGGTCTTTTCACGGTCATGGTCTGCTCTCCTTCGTTGTCATTGCCATGCGGATCGCACTAGCCGGCGATGCCGATAAATTCGCCGACCAGACCGGGATCGGCGAGATCGTTTGGCCTCGCCTCCTGGGTGATCGTCCCTTTCTGGATGATGAGAATTCGCTGCGAAAGCGCGGCGATGAAGTCGAGATTCTGCTCGACGAGAATGATGGTCAGCCCCTTCTTTTCGCGAAGCCGCTTCAGGGTGTCGACAATCTCGTCGATGATCGAAGGCTGGATGCCCTCGGTCGGCTCGTCGAGGAGCACCAGGCGCGGCTTGCCGCAAAGGCAGCGGGCGATCGCCAGAAGCTGCTGCTCGCCCCCCGACAGCGCTCCGCCGACGCGATCGAGGAGGGGCTTGAGGCGAGGAAAGTCGTCGAGGATCGGCGCGATAATGTCGCGCTCGGCGCCGCCTTCCTTGGTGCATCCCATCCGCAGATTGTCGAAGACGGTGAGCCCGGGGAAGATTTCGCGCCCTTGCGGCACATAGCCGAGCCCCATGCGCGCGCGTTCGTAGGGGGCCGCCTGCGTCACATCCACGTCCGCAAAGCGCACATGCCCGCTGGTGGCCGGCAGAAAGCCCATCAACGCTTTGAGCAGCGTCGTCTTACCCATGCCGTTATGGCCGAGAACGCCGACGAACTCGCCTTCCTCGACCGCGAAGCTGACCCCATTGAGAATGGGAATGCGGCCGTATCCCGTGCGCAGTTCGGTGACTTCCAGCATCATGCCGCCGCCTGTTTGCCAAGATAAATGTCGCGCACCAGGGGGTTGCGCATGATGTTTTCGACATTGTCCTCGACGAGAACAGCGCCTTGATTGAAAACGGTCACCTGCTTGGCGATCATGCGGATGAACTGCATGTCGTGCTCGACGATGATGAGCGCTTTGCTGCGATTGATCTCGCGCACGAGTTCGGCGGTGCGGTTGACCTCTTCATGCGTCATGCCGGCGGCAGGCTCGTCGAGCAGGATGAGCTGCGGATCGGTCGACAGCACGATGCCGAGTTCGACCCATTGCCGCTGGCCATGCGCAAGCTGGCCGACCAGCCGTTGCGCCGCGCCGGTAAGGCCGAGACGCTCCAGCATCTCGTCGACCAAAGCGTTGGCGCGCCGGCCGGGATGGATGCGGCTCGCCGAAAGCCAGATATTCTCGCGCACGCTCAACCCGTCGAAGACGCTCGGAACCTGGGTCTTGATGCCGATGCCGAGGCGCGCGATCTCATGCGCCTGGGCGCGGGAAATATCGCGACCGCGGAACAGCACCACGCCCTGCGTCGGGTGAAGCTGGCCGGTCAACATCTTGAAGAAAGTGCTCTTGCCGGCGCCGTTAGGGCCGATGAGGCAGCGCAGCTCGCCCGGCGCCAGCCTGAAATTGACGTTGCGTACAGCGCGAACGCCGCCAAAATGCATGCTGAGGTCGCGGGTTTCGAGAAGCGGCTCTTCCATTACTCCTTCCCCACCGGCAAGGGTTCAACGCCGGCGACGGCTTCCCGGGCGCGCTGCCGCAGCAGCGCCTGCCCCCAGTCGCCGAGCGTCGGCAAAAGTCCTTTGGGCACGAGAAGCACGAACGCGATGAGTATCGCGCCCAGAATGAGCGGCGCGTTGCTGAGCAGGCTCGCCCAGGAGCCCGAACCGGCCGGCTGGTTCGCGCCGAGAGAAGCGCTGAGCCATTGGATGCCGATGCAGCCGATAATTGGACCGATCAGCGTGCCGCGTCCCCCGACGATCACCCAGATGATGATCTGCGCGGATTGCGCGAGACCGAAGATGGTCGGGCTGACGAAAGAGCCCCAATTGGCGAATAGACAGCCGGCGAGACCGGCGAGCGCGGCGCCGATGGTGAAAGTGGCGAGTTTATAGGCTCGCGGGTCGTAGCCCAGGAGTTCGGCGCGCCGCTCGTTCTCGCGGATGCCGACGATGATGCGGCCGAACCGGCTCGCAAGCAGTAGCCGAAGCCCGAAATATGTGGCGAGCAACGCGGCGGTCGAGAGATAGAACATTCCTTCGAGATCGATCTGCGCATTCTTGTCGCCGGGGATGTTGAGGGACGGGATCCCCGGAATGCCGTTGAAGCCGCCGAGCTTCGCCGCGCCGATATGGAATTCCGGCCCCGCGGTCGAATTGATCGAGTTGAACAGGATCAACGTGACCGTCAGCGTGATGACGCCGAGGTAGACGTCGCTGATCCGTCCATAAAATATGAAATAACCGAGCAACGCGGCAAACGCGGCAGGCACGGCCATCGCCATCATGAAAGGAATCGTGCTTTCGCCGACGTTGAACATGGCGATGGCGTAGGTATAGGCCCCAAGCCCGAAGAACGCCGATTGGCCGAAGCAAAGGATGCCGCCGTAGCCCCAGACGAGAGCGAGGCTGAGCGCCAGGATCGCCATGATCATGTAGACCGTGAGTTCGAGCACGGCGTCGAGATCGAGGAAGCGGGGCGTCAGAACCAGGAAGGCGAGGCCAAAGATCCCGACGATGGCGAGTCCGACGAAATTGAGGGCGCGGACGTTCAAATGCCCCTCCGAAAGAAGCGGCCGGTGATGCCTTGCGGCAGCAGGCGGATGAGAACGATCGCCGCGGCGAGCAGCGCGACCTCGCCGAAGACCGGCGTCGTCGCGAAGGTGGCGAATTGATTGACCGCGCCGAAAAGCGCCGAAGCGGACGCCGTGCCGGCGACGATCGCCGCGCCCCCGCCGATCACGGTGATGAAGGATTTGGCGATGTAGGCGACGCCAATCGTCGGAAAGACGCCCGAGACCGGCGCCAGCACGCCGCCGGCAAGGCCGGACAAGGCTGCGCCGATGCCGAAGGTGACCGCGTAGACGCGCGGCGGGTTCACGCCGAGCGCCGCCGCCATATTGGCGTTCTGCATCGTGCCGCGGGCGATGAGCCCGAGGCGCGTCCAGCGCAGCACGGAGAAGACCCCGCCCAACACGACGATCGCCACCGCGATTACGAAAAGCGTATAGGCGCTGGTGCGATAGGCGCCGATTTCAAAACTGCCGAGCGGCGCCGAAATGCCGACGGTGGTGTTGCCGAAAATCGCTGTCGTGAGCCCGACCAGGAACAGGCTGAGTCCCCAGGTCGCGAGCATGGTGTCGATGATGCGGCCATAGAGAAAGCGGATGATCGTGCGTTCGACAATGACGCCGATGATTCCGACGACGATCGGCGCCACGACCAGCATCGCGATCCAGATGCTGACGCCATGGCTCGTGGCGACGATCGCGGCATAGCCGCCGAGCATAAGGAACTCGCCATGCGCAAGGTTGATGACCCGCATCATGCCGAAGATGATCGCCAGCCCGATGCTGATCAGCGCCAGGCTGGCGATTGCGTAAAGAACCTGGATAGCTAAGAGAACAACGAAATCCACGTTCACCCTTCCCAAACACAGTCTGACAACCGATCAGGCCTCAGAATTTGATCACGTATTGCTGGTTGTCGTTCGGGTTCGCGATAAGGTTGCACACGGCTGCGGTATCCGATGGCTTCTGTTGCGCAAAGTCCTCGAGCACGTTGAGCTTCTTGTCCTTCACCTCCGCGATATGCACGTCGAGGATGCAGTGATGGGTCGGCGGGTCGATCGTGACCAGACCCGAGGGGGCGTCAATGTGAATGCCGGTCTCGAGCGCCTCGATCACCTTCAGACGGTCGATGCTGTTCGCCTTCTTCACGCCTGCGGCCCAGAGCGAGAAACCCTGGTAGGTGCCCATGGCGAGTTCGGTGATGTTGGGATAGTCGGCGCCGAACCGCTTGTGGAAACGCTCGACGAATGCCTGATTGACCGGGTTCTTCAAATCCTGGAAATAATTGTAGCAGACGAGCATCCCGTTGCATTCCTCGGGCGACAGCACGATGTGCTCGTTGCCGACGGCGAAGGTGGTGGAGGCCATCGGAATACTGGCGCCCATGCCCGCGGCGGCCCACTGACGATAGAACGAGATATGCGCCCCGCCGACGAGCGCAGACCAAACGAAATCGGGCTTCGCGGCCTGTATCTTGGAGATCGTCGGGCCGAAATTCGTAACGTCGAGCGGGAAAAAGTCGATCGATGAGACCTCGCCGCCGTTCTCGGTCACGTATTTTTTCACCCATTGCGAAGTGATCTGACCATAATTGTAGTCGGCGGCGACCACATAGACTTTCTTGCCCCACTTCTTCATGGCGTAAGGCACGAGCTTCTCGACGGTCTGCGCCGGCGTGACGCCGGTATCGAACTGGTCGCGGTCGCAGACGCCGCCTTCATATTGCGTGTTGTAGAAATAGAGCGTCTTGAATTTGTCGAGCACGGGCCGGATGACCTCGCGCGAGGCCGAAGTGATGCCGCCATGCACGACGGCGACCTTGTCCTTGAGCGCCGCCTGCTGGGCGAATTGCGTATAGAGCTGCATGCTGGACTGCGGATCATAGTTGATCAGCGTGACCTGCTGGCCGAGCAAGCCGCCCGCCGCATTCGTCTCTTCGACGGCGAGCGTCAGCGCATCGACCATCGGCTTGCCGTAAATGTCGAGCCCGCCCGATAGATCGTGGATGCCCGCCACTTTGATCGTATCCGCTGCGAGCGCACTCGACGCGAACGCCCCCGCCCCTGCGGCGGCGGCCGTCGCCATGGTGGCGCGTTGTAAGAATTCCCTCCGATTCACTTTCATCGTCGTGCTCCTTTGTCGTCCTGGTTGCCGTTGCCTCATGCTGCAAATGGCTTTTCACAATCGACGCGCCACTCACATTATTCGGCCCGTCGATGGCCCCGCCCCCCTACTCTAGCGTTGTTTCCAGTCGCCCGCTGCTTCGATCGCCGACGCCAATTGGATCAGCGTGGTTTCCTCGAAGTGGCGCCCAACAAGCATCAGGCCGATCGGCAAGCCGCCCGCGCTGCCGCACGGGACTGTGAAGGCCGGATGTCCCGATACGTCGAACGGACAGGTGTTCGCCTGCATGTTCAGGGCCAGATCGATCACGGTATTCAACGGCGCCTCGGGCGGGGGGATCGGCGTTGCGGTGAACGGAATAGTCGGCATCGCCAACACGTCCACCTTTGCGAGGGCGTCGTCGTAGGCGCCGCGCAGCAGCCCACGCAGATTTTGCGCTTTCGAATGGTATCGCGCATGATAGTTCCGATGCATATACTCGCCAAGCATCAGCACCATCTTCACAGTCGGCGAGACGTCGTCAATGCGAGTTCCCAGGCCGCGCGCAAACGCCTCCTGCATCGAAAGCGGGTAGTAGGTCGGGATATTGTTGCCGACGCCGTAGCCTTTCAGCATCATTTCGGCGGCGCCCTCGAGGATGATGCCGGTCCAGACGTGCGGTCCATCGAGATGCCAGGGTATGGAAACTTCGACGGCTTCGACCCCCACATTCGCTAGCGCGGCGACCGCCTCGCGAACCCTCTTATCGACGGCTGGATCGCTCTCGGGGTGCCCAAACCCCTCGCGCAGCACGCCGACACGCAGTCCCTTCGCCGGTTTGCCGAGCGCCGCCATGTAATCGCCTGTGCGTGCGGCAATCGTTCGGGTGTCCCAACCGTCATGGCCGGCGATCACTGTCAGCAACCGTGCGACGTCTTCGACAGTCGCGCCCATCGGACCACAATGATCGAGGGAATAGCTGATCGGCATTGAGCCTGTTGTGGGGACAAGGCCCCAGGTCGGCTTGAGACCGTAGATTCCACACCAGCTCGACGGCGTGCGGATCGATCCGCCCTGGTCTCCGCCAATCGCCATCGGCACCTGACCCGCGGCCACGAGCGCCGCGCTGCCGCCGGAAGACCCGCCAGCGCTACGGGCCGGGTTGTGCGGGTTGCGGATCGGACCGGTCGCACACGTATGGCTGGCGCCGGAGAAGCAGAGATCCTCGCAGGCGGCTTTGCCTGCGATCGTGCCGCCAGCTTCGAGAATGCGCGTCACGACGGTCGCGTCGATTTCGGGCACGTAGCCCTCAAGCAACGCCGACCCGTTCATCATCGGCACGCCCGAGACACATATGTTGTCTTTGATCGCAACTTGCTTGCCTTTCAGCAGCCCGTCTCCGCCTGTGCAAATATTCGTCTTCCAATACCAGGCGCCGTAGGGGTTCTCGGACGCCGGCGGCCGGTATCCGGGCGATCGCGGAGTGACGGCCGACAAGGCGGGCGCAATCAACTCGTCGAGACGGCCGTACGAGGCGATCGATCCTTTGAACGCCTGCTGAAACGCCGAAACCTCATCTGCACTAAGAGTCAGACCGAAAGTGCGCCCGAGATCCCGTGTTTGCTCCATCGTCGGCAGGCGAACTGACATGGTCCATCAACCCCGTTTCTCTCAAGCAGCCGAGCAAAAGCCACTCGCGGCCCGAAAGGGCCCCGAATGGCTGCAATGCCGCGTCTATAGGTAAAATCGCGGGCTATTTTGCGAAACGAAAGCTGATGACCACCGCTCGAACATCATTGTCCACGCGATGATCTTTTCGTTGCGCTTTTTCGCGACTGGCGCATACTCACTCAACTCTTGGAGAATTGTCAATGCGTCGCGCGCACCAATTTTTGGCAATCGGATGCGCAATCGGCGCGCAACGCCCGAGAACGAGGCGCCGCGGCGCATCGGACGCTGGCCCGTTTTATGCGAATGCGCCACTTGCCGCGTAATTCCGGACGCTCTGATGAACAAACCATCTATCGCTCTCGGCCTCGTCTTTTCCCAATCGGGGCCTTACCAAATGATGGCCGGCGAGATGCTGAAGGGCGGCCTGATGGCTGTCGACGAAGTCAATCAGGGCGACGAATTCGATTTCACGTTCGCGCCGCATCTGCGTGATCCCGGCGGAGTGGTCGCTGCTTATCATACGGCTTGCGTGGACCTGATTCGCGAGGCTCGGGTCGAGCATATCGTCGGTTGCTATACTTCGGCTTCGCGCAAGCAGGTTCTTCCGATCGTCGAGCGCACCGATCGGCTGCTATGGCATCCGGCTCGATATGAGGGATTCGAATGCAGCGACAATGTCATTTATGTCGGAGCGGCGCCCAACCACACCGTCATTCCGTTGGCGCAGTACATGCTCGATCATGTTTCCGGCGAGGTGTTCTGCATCGGGTCCAACTATGTCTGGACGTGGGAATCCAACAGGGTGATGCGCGAGATCGTGACGGGGGCGGGCGGACACATTCTTGCCGAACGGCTGCTGGAGCTGGGCGAGACGGCGGTGGAGCACCTCACGGAAGAGATTATCGCACGCAAGCCGCCGGTCGTCTTCAACACGCTTGTCGGGGAATCCAGCTACCATTTTGTCCGCGCTCTCCATGAGGCGACGACGCGCGCGGGCGTGACGATTCCCATGCTGAGTTGCAGCCTGTGCGAGCCCGAGCTCAAGCTGATAGGACCGGAGGCGTCCGTGGGGTGCGTCACTTCCTCCGTTTATTTCGAGAGCATCGCAAGGCCGGAGAATCGCGCGTTTGTCGCACGGTGGAAGAAACGCTACGGCGCCGACGGCAACCCCTCCGTCGATGGGCAGTCGACTTATGTCTGTGTAATGCTGCTCGCCCGAGCCATCCGGCGCGCGGGCACATCGGACGTTGGGAACGTCCGGCGGGCGGTCGCCAACCATCGCTATGAATCGCCCCAAGGCCCGATTTGGATTGATCCCGACAACAATCATTGCTTCCTGACGCCTCGTTTGGCGCGCTCCGTACCGGGAAGCCAGTTCGACATCTTCTGGGAAGCCGATGCCCCGGAGCGCCCGGACCCTTATCTTTCGCGCCTTGATCTCACGGCGATCGGAGCCAAGCAGGAGAGAAGCGATCGAGCCATGTCCGGGCGGCGGCATTATCTGCGTATCGCGAAATGACCAGGCAATCGTCCCTTTCCGTCCGCGGTCGTCGAGCGTTGACGCTGATCAAAGATGAGCGCGAAATATCGACCGTACGTCGCCAACTCGATCGACTTGGCATGACAATAAGAGAATGTGATTCGGTCGCGTCGATACCGCCAAGCGACGCCGCCGACATCGTGATCCTCGATGGCGACTTTCTTCCCATTAGATCCGATCTGGTCAACGTCTGGAAGACAGACATACCCATCATCGCACTGATCGGAACGGAGACGCCAAGTCGTTTGAAGTGGGTGCTTGAACTCGAACCGGCGTCCTTTCTCATCAAGCCGTTGCGATCGGCTGGCCTTTACACCGCCCTGGCGGTTGCGTTCGATCGCGCGCAAAAGCGCAGCGAAATTGCCAAGCAGATCGAAAGGTTGGAAGATCGCGTTCGCTCCCGGCGCATCGTTTTCGCCGCTGTTCTGCAGGTGATGCGCCGCTACGATCTTGGCGAACCGGAGGCATTTTCGCTGATCCGACGCGCGGCCATGCAATATCGCACCACGGTCGAGCGATTGAGCGCAGACATCGTAACGACCGGCGGAATGCCCGAGATGACGACGCGGACCGCGTAATTGCGAGACGCTGAGCGATCATCGATTTAAGGCGGGCGGCGGCGCGTCAAAGCGGGTTGAGGCGCGCGCGTCGACGACGAATCGCCCTCCTTGGCGGATGAGGGCGGGATCGCGGAGCGCCTTCAGACGCGGCGCCACATCGGTCACTTATTGCTCGACCAAAGACGGATCGTTGGCTATCGCGGTCGCGAAGCGATCGCAACATCGCGTCGGCGCGACGATGCCCCTGCGCGGCCTCATGTTGAGCTCCGACCTTCCAAATACTCCGGATGCTGCGCCAGCGCCGCGACGAAGTGCCCGTAGGAAAGGTCAAGATGGGCCTTCATCGCCTGCTCGCATCGGTCAGGATCCTTCGTTCTGAGGGCCGCGAGAATTGCGAGGTGCTCGTCGATCGGTTCCCTCAGAGGCCGGCGCAGGCGGACGGACAGGTGGCGCACGCGCAGGATTTCATCCATCGCATGCTGCAGGATGGCCCATGTCGCGGAGAGGCCGCTGATCCCGGCGATCGCGCGATGAAACTCAGTATCGACGACGATATTTTCAATGAGGTCCGGCGTCTCCAGCGTAGCGATCTGGCGGCCGATCAGATCGCGCAGAAGCGAATCGGCGTCGTCGTCGAATCTTTCGGCCGCGCGGCGGATGATCATCGTCTCGAGGCTCGTTCTGATCAGGTTGAATTCCTCGACCTTGCCGACATTGATCAGCGAAACAGAGGTTCCGACGTTGGGAACGATGGCGATCAGGCCATTGGCGGAGAGCCGGTTGATCGCCTCGCGGATGGGCGTGCGCGAAACGCCGAGCCAATCGGCCAGCCAACGCTCGTTAATCGACTCGCCGGGCTTGAGCTGCACGGTGAGAATCTTCTCGCGCAGCAACTCATAGACCTGCCTCGGGACGCTCCGCCGGCGATCGATCGCGATGGCGGCGCCCCTCTTTCTCCCGGCCGCTGCGATCTCCCGCGCCCTCTCCATTCACGCGCCCTCCTATTTAATCATATTTTTTGCGCAAGTTTGTTGCGCAAGAATTTGGACTGGTATACCAGTATGGCCGCTTCTTCGGAAGCCGATTTGGACGTCGAAGCTTTTGTCGTTCGAGCGACGAAAAGAAGCAAAGCGAGAGGGAGGAAGACCGTGAATAGCAATCACTATCTATGTCGCGCCGCAGCCGTAGCCGGACTGCTGAGCGCCGCCTGCATCTTGAATTCCACGCCTTCGCTGGCCGGCCCGGCGGTCGTGTCCGGCCCATCCGCCGATCCGACCTGTTTCGCGCCGTGGACGCCCCAGACCAAGTTCTTCCAATACCCTGCCAAGAAGGGGCCGTTCCGCATCGCGTTGGCCAACGGCTTCGTCGCCAACACCTGGCGCATCCAGATGGTCCAGACGGCCAAAGCCTATGCGGCGCAGCCCGATGTCGCCGCCAAACTCAAGGAGTTCAAGGTCGTCTCGACCGGCGAGGACGTCGCGGCGCAGATCGCAGCGGTCAATAATTTCATCGACTCCGGCTATGATGCGATCGTGATCGACGCCCAGAACCCGGCAGCCTTCAAGCCGGTGATCAAGCGCGCCAATGACGCGGGCGTCATTCTCGTCGCGTTCGACAACACGTTCGACACCGAGGATTCGATCAACGTCAACGTCGATCAGAAAGGCCTTGGCGTTTACTGGGCCGACTGGCTGATCAAGAACGTGCCGAACGGCGGCAAGATCCTCGAAGTGCGCGGCGTGTCGGGCACGTCAGTCGATCGCGATCGCCATGACGGCATCCATGAGACGCTCGACAAGTCGGGCAAGAAGTGGGAGATCATTGAAGTAATGGGCAAGTGGGACGATCCGACCGCCCAGAAGGTGACCGCGGATGCGATCGCCGTGCAAAAGCATTTCGACGGCTTCACGGCGCAAGGCGGCGACACCGGCGTCGTGCAGGCGATGATCGACGCCAAGCACCCCATGGTTCCCTTCGGCGGCGAGACGGAGAATGGCTTTCGTAAGTTCTGCGCAAAATTTTCAGCCGACGGCCTGAAATGCGCTTCGGGCGGCACGGGGCCCGCGCAGGTCGCGGTCGCGATCCACACAGCGATCGCGGCGCTTGAAGGTCAGGTAATCCCGCAGTCCATCAAGCTGCCGCTGGCCGAGGTGGAGGATCCCAACTTCAAGGACGGGGAGAATTATTACTCGGCCCAGTCCGACAATTTCTTCGTCGGCAATTCCTTCCCGACCTGCCACATCAACTTCACCGCCCAGGAAATCATGGGCCAAACGAAAGAGAACAAGTAACGATATCGGGCGGAGCGGGCGTCGCGGCGGACTTTTCCCGCGACGCCCGTCTTTTGGGGGGAAGCGATGGAGCCGGCCGCAATCCCGTTGTTCCGCATGGAGGGCGTTTCCAAGCGGTATGGCGGCGTCAAGGCGTTGGAGAAGGCGGATCTGACCGTCGAAGCCGGGAAAATTCACGCCATTCTCGGCGAGAACGGCGCCGGCAAGTCCACGCTCATCAAGGTCATGTCCGGCGTCGTCGAGCCGAACGAAGGGCGGATGCTGCTCGACGGCCGCGAGGTCAAGTTCGCCGCCCCGGCAGCGGCCAATCAGGCCGGCATCGTCTGCATCTTTCAGGAACTGTCGCTGATTCCCGATCTGTCGGTGGCCGATAATATCTCGATCAGCAATCCGCCCAAACGGTTTGGCCTCATCGACAGGCGCGCGCAGCGAAGAATCGCGGAGGAAGCGCTCGCCAAGGCCGGCGCCGAGGATCTCCACCCTCTGACCCCCGTCAAGGACCTGCCGCTGTCGCGCCGCCAGATGGTCGAAATCGCCAAGGCGCTGGCGCGCAATCCGCGCGTGCTCATTCTCGACGAGGCGACTTCGGCGCTGACGGCGGCGGACGTCGCCAAGGTGTTCGCGGTGCTCAAGCGCCTGCGCGCCGAAGGTTTGGCGCTGCTCTACATCTCGCACCGCATGCACGAGATCGCTGAACTGGCGGACCAGTGCACGGTGTTCCGCAACGGGCGCAATGTCGCGTCTTACCGCGCCGGCGAAAAGAGCGACAATGAAGTCGTCGAACTGATGATCGGGCGCGAATACAGCCATGTCTTTCCGGCGAAACCGCCGCTCGCCCCAAGCGACAGGCCGCCGATGCTCGAGGTGCGCAATCTGTCCTGGTCCGATCGTCTCAAAGACATTTCGCTTGGCGTCCGCGCGGGCGAAGTCGTCGGTCTGGGCGGTCTCGACGGGCAAGGACAGCGGGAGCTCTTGCTCGCGCTGTTCGGCGTGCTGCGCGGCGTCTCGGGCGAGATTTTGGTCGACGGAGCGCCTGCATCGGTTTCGAGCCCGAGCGCCGCCAAAGCGCGCAAGATCGGCATGGCGCTCATCCCGGAGGACCGCAAGACCGAGGGATTGATGTTGCCGATGTCCGTCGGGGTCAACCTTTCGTTCGCCGCGCTCGATCGCATCTCGAGTCGTGGCGTCATCGATCGCGCCAGGGAGCGCCAGTTGATCGATGAAATGATCGAGCTGCTCGCCATCCGCACCGACGGAGTCGATATCCCCGTCGGATCGCTTTCGGGCGGCAATCAGCAGAAGGTGGTCATCGCCAAATGGCTCATGGTCAAGCCGCGCATCATCCTGCTCAACGATCCCACCCGTGGCATCGATGTGGGCACCAAAGCGGAGATCTACCAGCTCTTACGCAAGCTCGCCGCAACGGGCGCCGCGATTGTTTTCTATTCGACCGACTATGACGAGCTGATCGGCTGTTGCGACCGCGTGCTCGTTCTCTACGACGGCGCCGTCAAACGGGTCCTTGTCGGCGACGAGATCACCGAGCGCGCGTTGATCAGCAGCGCGCTCAACATATCAACGCCGGGCGAGGGGGCTGACATGGCGTCGGCGATGAGCGCGTGAGCGACTGGCGATATCGATTGAGCGAGCATAGGGGGACGCTGCTCGCCCTGGCCTTTTTCATCCTCATGTTCGCCATTTACGCTAGCAACCACCCGGCGGGGTTTACGGCGAACGTCGTTCAGACGGCGGCCAACAAAGGGGCGCTGCTGGCGCTTGTCGCAATGGCGCAGACCTTCGTCGTTTTGACCGCCGGCATCGACCTTTCCGTCGGTATGGTGTTCGTTCTGACCAATTGCCTTGCGTCCTGGATCGTGGTCGGCTCGCCCGCGATGGCTGGCCTGGGCGTCGTCGGCGTTCTGCTGACGGGGTTGCTGTGCGGCGCGATCAACGGCGCGATCGTCATCTATGGGCGCCTGCAGCCGATCGTGACGACCATCGCCACCGGCGCCGTCTATTTCGGCATTGCGCTGGCGCTGCGGCCCGTTCCGGGCGGCGACGTCAATTCGGACCTTGCCGACGCGTTCACCGGCCGCGTTCTCGGCGTGATCCCTGCCAGCCTGGTGGCGCTGGCGGCCGTCGTCGTTGTGATCTGGCTGCCGTACAGGCGGTCGGTGATCGGGCGCGCGGCTTACGCGGTCGGTTCGTCGGAACTCGCCGCCTATATGTCGGGCGTGCCGGTCCAAGCGGCAAAATTCTTCGCTTACGTCATGTCCGGGCTGATCGCTTCGATGGGCGGCCTGTTCCTCACGTTCATCACCGCTTCGGGCGAAGCCTCGGCGGCGAACGGGGGCTCCTACACGCTCTTTTCGATCGCCGCGGTCGTTCTTGGCGGCGTGTCCTTGTTCGGCGGCTCGGGCAGCGCGATCGGCGCGATTTTCGGCGCGCTGATGTTTCGCACCATCGGCGATCTCATGTTCGTCTTCGATTTCGATCCCCTTTGGCAGCCACTGTTCCAGGGCGTCGTGCTGCTGGCGGCGGTATGTCTTGGCTCGGTCCGGCTGTTTCAGATCCGCAATCGTCTCGATCTGTTCGAATGAGGCTTCTCCCGATGACGATCAACGGCGGCGCTTTGTGGCGCAAGGTCGATCCGGCGGTGGCGACCGCCTTCGGATGCATCATCCTGCTTTTGTTTCTGGGCAGCCTCTATTCCAGCAGTTTCCTGTCGCCCGAATATCTGCTTCAGCAGTTGAAGGTCGCCTCTTTCCTTGGTGTGATCGCCACCGGCATGATGATGGTGATCCTGCTCGGCCAGATCGATCTGTCGGTGCCTTGGGTGGTGGCGGTCGGGGGCATGATGTCCACCGCCGCGACGGGATGGGGCCCGACGGGGGAAGCGCTCGCGATACCGTTTGGCGTGCTTTGCGGCGTGGCGCTCGGCTTGGCCAATGGCTTCGGGGTGGCTTACCTGCGCATTCCCTCGATGATCATCACCCTGGCGGTGAACGCCGTCGCCCAGGGGCTGATGGTGGTGCACACTGGCGGCTTCTCGCCGCAAGACGCGTCGTCGGCCGCCATGCGGGTTTTGGCTACCGGGCATACGCTGTTCGGCCTGCCCAACGCGCTGCTGGTCTGGGCGGCGGTCGGCGGCGCGACGGTGTTCCTATTGTCGCGCACGACATTCGGGCGCGCGATCTACGGCATCGGCAACCGTGAGCGCGCCGCCTATCTCTCAGGCGTCAGGACCCAGCGCGTCGTTCTCTTCACCTTTGCGATCGCCGGCGGCCTGTCGGCCTTTGGCGGAATATTGCTGGCTGGCTATGCGAGCAAGGCGGCCCAGGCGATGGGCGACGCCTATCTGCTTCCCTCGATCGCCGCCGTCGTGCTGGGCGGCGCCTCGATCCTCGGCGGGCGCGGCAGCTATATCGGCACGGTCGCCGGCGTCATCCTGATCACGCTGCTGCAGTCGATCCTGTCCGTCATCCAAATGGAGGAGGCCGGGCGGCAGATAATCTACGGCGTGGTCATCATCGCGATGCTGCTGCTCTATGGGCGCGAGCGGCGGGCGCGGTAGGAAACTTGGCCGCGCCCCGAAAAGCGCCGTATTGTTTGTCATCGGCATGCGCGTCTCCCGTGGTTTTGAGGGGAAGCGATATAAGCGAACGCCTTACGCAGTCGATGTAACGCGCGATGGCTGCAGGTCGGCGATCGGGCTCAGCCAGTGAGTTTCCGCGCCTGATCGAAAGACCATCTCGGATGATCGCTTAGGGTCGATTGTGTTGCAGAACGCGCTTGCCGCGGTGACTCGGCCCTGATTCAATTTTCCGAACGAATCGGGGGCTCACACGATGATGGGCGAGCGGACAGTGATGCAGGAGGCGGTGTTCTATGGCTTCCGCCTGGAACGGCGCGTCCCGGGTGTCTTGTCGCTTTGAACGTCCACGCGATCTCACAAGTTTCACGCCGCCGCGGCAACCTCGCGCCACGCGCTCGTCGCCACGGCGCGAAGCGTGCGACGCGTTTGAGCTGAGGTCAGATGGCGTTGGACGTTGAAGGTGTTGTAAACGCCGGCATGCCTCGAGAGAAATGTCTGCGCAGAGCCGATGCTTTTGAAGCGTTGCATCTTGCGCTCCCGCCGTCGGGCCGGCTGATGCGAATTCTCCGCCCGATTGTTCTTCCATCGCCCGCATTCATGTCGACTTTCGATCCCGAGATCGTTTGCCGCTGCGCCGTATGACCGCAAGTGGTCCGCGATCAATCACTGAGGAACGAAGGCGCATTACTTGAGAAGCTTGCGGATTAGATTCGGCGCAGCGTGCCTGTTTCGCTTGGATTGGGCCGGAAGATCGAGGACCTCGCCTTCGCCTTCGACCGTTCGCCGCAGATAGACCATTCGGCCATCGATTTTCAGATAGACCTCGTCAAGGCGCCAAGTCGCGTGGGGCTTGGGGCGGCGCTTTCGCAAGTCCGCTGCGACCATCGGTCCGAAATGATTCACCCAACGTCGGACTGTCTCGCAGGGCGCCGTCACGCCACGCTCCGCGAGCAAATCTTCGACGTCGCGCAGGCTCGGCGTGAACCGGAGATAGAGCCAAGTCGCCTGCTGAATGATCTCGGGCGGGAACCGATAGCCGGCGTAGCTGATTTTCATCGCGCTCTTTGGCTACCGAGGTCGCGAAGCGATCGCGACATCGCGTCGACGTGACGATGCCGCCGAAATCGATGCAGAAAACGCCAAGAGTCAGGTGATAAAGGACTAAATTGAGGCTGGCGATTATTTTGCCGTCTTGAGCACCTCAAAAATCTTGCCGCTCATCAAGAGGGCAATTTCTGCGGCGGGCATTGGCTTCTGGCATTCGGACAACGGATTGAGCCAGAAGTTCGAATTGGGCAACATTTCAAACAGATTGCGCGCCACAGCGCCGAGACAGGTTTCCGGCTCCTTCAAATAAGCGGAAATGCGATTCTTCGAGGTGAAGGCCGGGTGCCATTGCAAGCCCTGGTATTCAACCGTAGCGACATTGATCTTTTCTTCAAATTTGAGCGAACGTCGACGCCCAGGCGTCATCGGCGCTTCAGGAGTTAGAATATAAATCTCTGTCTCCAACAGCGTTTTGTAGAAAGCGGGAACAACGCCGGGATCCTTCGCCGCCGCCTGCATCAGGGTTTCGAGATTGTTTTTGGGTTCAAACATGGCGCGCCCCATATTGGCTACGAGTATGTAACGGATTTCTTGTGAGAGCCCTTCTCCGTGCAAGGCAAGCCAAACCAGCGGTTCGTCGAGATTTGCGCCTGCGCTCTCGGTGAAGGATGATCATGTCAGTTCTGCTAGTCGCGCAGAGTGCGATAAATCGTATTGCGTGATACGCCTAGCCGGCGCGCGGTCTTGCTGATGTTGTTGCCGGTTTCGGCAAAGGCGGCCAGCACGCGCGCGCGCTGGACTTCGCGCAGATTGCAACTCAGGCTACCGCCGCCGAGATCGTCGCTGAAGAGCTTTTCGCGGCCGAGCTTTTCGGCGCGTGACTGTCCGGCAACGGCGTCGACAGCCGCTTCGTCAATGAAATGTCCCCACTCGCCTAGGGTCAGCCGCGACAACATATTGCGCAGTTCTCGGATATTGCCCGCCCACTCCTTTTGCGCCAGTCGGTCGATAGCGCTTTCGGTCAAGCTTTTGAGCGGATCAATCGTCTGCATCAGATGGCGCGCGATGTCGGCGAAGTCGGCGCGCTCCCGCAAGGGCGGCAATGTCACCTCGAGGGTGTTGAGGCGAAACAGAAGATCAGGGCGGAAACGGCCCTTAGCAATGGATTCATCAAGATTGGCGTTCGTCGCGGACACGAGCAGAACATCGACCTGGCGCTTGCTGCCGCCGATTGGGCGGACCGTCCAATCGTCCAGAAACCGTAGCAGAACGGCTTGCAGCGTCACTGGCATATCGCCGATCTCGTCCAGGAACAAAGTGCCGCCATCCGCCTCCCGGAACAAGCCGGAGGAGCCGCCCTTTCTCGCGCCGGTGAATGCGCCCTCCGAATAACCAAACAGCTCCGCTTCGATCAAGCTTTCGGGCAGCGCCGCGCAATTGACCGCGACAAATGTTCCCGCGCGATGACTGGCGGCGTGAGCGTGGCGCGCCAACTGCTCTTTCCCGGTGCCAGTCTCGCCCCGAATGAGGATAGGCATTTTGCGCGCGGCGGCCATCGCCACGCGCCGCACGATCGCGGCGACGGCCGGATCCGCCGATACGAATTGAGTCGCGACCGCTTTTGGCGGCTCCAAGCGCGGCGCGGAAACCGGTCGAACCATTGGGAATTGGCGCGGATTCTCAATCGTCGCGATGAATTGGCTGCCGACGTCATCCTCAAGACGCTGGCGCTCGTTCCGTCGCCCTTCGTCGACGAATGAGCTGAACTTCGTACGAAAGATATCGTTAAAGCGGCGGCCCGGAGAAGTCGGCAATCCGTGCAAAAGGGCTCGCGCGGCTTGGTTTGCCGCGACAATCCCGCCGTCGCTATCGACCGCCAGTAAACCCGCACTCAACGTGTGCAAATATTCGCCGCGATTATGGAAGGCAATCATGATATTGGCCCGATGGTTCTCGCGGAAGAGGCCATTCTCAATCTGGGTTGCCGCCATGGCGACGAGCGCCTGGGTATGAGCTTGGCGGGACAAGCAATCGGACGAGGCGTCCAGAATTCCAGTCAGCGTTCCGTCGGGCGCGAAGACAGGCGAAGCCGTGCACGTGAGATTGTTGTAACGGGAAAAGAAGTGCTCGCCGCCATGCACGGCGATCGCTCGCTTCAGATGCGCGACGGTTCCAAGGCCGTTAGTGCCGCAAAAAGCCTCCGTCCAAACCGAGCCGGGACAAATGCTCGCAGCATCCGAAATGTCGTTGAAGCTTCTGTCCGAGACGATGTCGAGCAGCATGCCTTCGGGCGTTGCAAAGGCGATCATAAAATTGGAGCCGGCGATCTGCTGATGCAACGAATGCATCTCGGCGAGCGCGAGGCCGCGCACCAGCGAATAGCGCTGCTGCTCCTGGCGCAACACCGATAAGGTGACTAATTCTGGCGGCGGCGGACGGCGCGTGTCAAGTCCGAGCGAGATGCATCGCATCCAGCTATCGTAAATGTCAGGCGCCAAGAACTCAGAGGGCGGAGACCCCTTCTGCGCAAAGGCGACCATGCCACGCTCATCGTGCCTTTTGACAGACAGGATCAGCTGTCCCTCCCCATTTTAAGACGCCTCGGACAGTTTCCCCTGCCTCCTAGCCATTTCCTGGCTTGTGGCGCGTCCATCCAAAACTCATCATAGACCAATTGCTGAGGAATCCAAATCTATCTTTGACATTCGAAGTGTTCCGCCACGCAACAAAATTGCCAGCGGAATTGCTCCCATGCGGAGCAGGCCATTCTCCTACAAATCAGATAATATCCAACAATAATAGATATTTACGGCTATGGCACAGCTCTTGCGATGACCTTCCCAGAGTAAGCGCGCTCCGTGGCCGCAAAACAAACTTGTGAGGGATGGAAACGTGAAAGCCGCAGTGCTCCATGCGTTCGATGAAAAACTGACGGCGAAAGAGTTCGTCAAATACGAGGACGTGACGGACCCGAAGATCACACGACCGACGGATGTCATCGTCCGCATTGGCGGCGCTGGAGTCTGTCGCACCGATTTGCATATTGTCGAAGGCATTTGGCGCAGCAAGGTCGACGTCAAGCTTCCCTATATCATGGGCCATGAAAATGCTGGCTGGGTCGAAGCGGTAGGGCCTGGGGTTGAGGGGGTGAAAGTCGGCGACAGCGTCATCTGTCACCCTCTCGTCACCTCCGGGCATTGCTTGGCCTGCCGGCGCGGCGATGACATGCATGCGCTGGACAGCTCCTTTCCGGGCATCAACGCCAACGGCGGCTATGCTCAATATCTTCTCACTGGCCAGCGCTCCCTCATCAAATTGCCCAAGACGCTCGCTCCGAAAGATGTCGCCCCCTACACGGATGCCGGTCTTACGGCCTATCGCGCGGCCAAGAAGGCTTCGCGCCATCTGCTGCCTGGCGAATATGCGGTTGTGATCGGCGCCGGGGGACTTGGCCATATCGGCATTCAGGTTTTGGCGGCCCTTTGCGCGGCAGAGATCATAGTCGTCGACCGCGACGAAAAGTCCCTGGAACTCGCCAAGAAATGCGGCGCTCATCATTTCGTTAAGGCTGACGGCAACGAGGTCGAATCCGTGACGGCTTTGACTGGCGGGCGAGGCGCCGAAGCGGTGATTGATTTCGTCGGCGAAGGCGATGCGGTTTCCAAAGGACTGTCGATGACCGCCAACGGCGGGTACTATTATGTAGTCGGGTACGGCGGCAAAATCGATCTGCCTACTATCGACATGATCACCTCAGAAAAGACCATTGTTGGCAATCTGGTCGGGACCTACCCTGAACTAGTCGAGCTTATGGCTCTCGCCGATCGCGGTCTCGTCAATCTGCACACCAAAGAATACAAGCTCAGCCAGGCCAACGAAGCTTTGCACGACTTGCATCACCGCCGCATCCACGGGCGCGCGGTCCTGATCCCATGAAAATCTCACTGCGAGATCTATCCCTCTGTGAGGAAGATCGAATGACAGGAACAGGCGCCAGCGGGCGAGGGCCGCAAATCACCACCGAAGAAGCAGCCGAACTGGAACGCGCCCGGCAACGGATGATTGCGCGGCATAAATTGATCGAAGCGATTATCCGCAACAATGAACTGCAACTGAAAAATGAAAGTGCGTGTGGCGGCGCGGACATCGAACGCGAGTGCGCACTGCGGGATGTTGCGGCGCCAGGCGCCGGGATCGAGACCCAAGCCGAATTGGAAAGGACGACCCTGCGTCTTCGTTCACTGGAAGAAGAACGCCGTCGTCTGGTGGCCGAGCGTGAATGGCTCAATGCGTCTCTGCTTGAGTTTGAAAGCGGCCCTTCGGCCAGCGAACACCAACGTGCGGGGCATGGGTGATGAGTAATTCAGGGATGAAGACTGCGGCGCTGGACAAGCTTTTTAAGCAGCCGCAGGCGCCGACAGAATTGACCGAGGAAGACAGGTCAAAAGACGCCTTTTTCGTTCAAGTCGCTGAAATCGCGGAAGCGATGGTGGCGAAGCACGGCAAGGATTTCGCAATGGGGGCGCTCGTCCTTTCGGCGCGGTTTATCGCGGAGGGTAAGCCCCTCATCAAGGCAAGAAGCTGAACGATGACAGTATAAATGTTGCTAACAGTGTGTAACAATTAATACGAGAGTTTATATTGAGGTCAAGGTACCAGACTGAATGTGTAGTTAGCGGCATTTAATAGGCAAATACGGTCAAAATACACAGCCATCGCGCTTTATGTCGTTCTGGCTGTTTGAGAGAAAATGCAAAGGAGGTAACAAATGTCTGCAAGTCTCACACTGAACAAGATTACGGCGCAGAAAGGCATTACGATTGGCGAAGCGGCAAATCGCGTCGCGGATCTTGGCTGGACGCCAAGCTACGTGCAGGAGGCAATGACGTTTCCAACGGACTACAAAATCTCGAAGACGCCACGCGATCCGATGAAACAGGTCCTGCGGTCGTATTTCCCGATGCAGGAAGAGAAGGACAATCGCGTTTACGGCGCATTGGATGCAGCCTTGCGCGGCGACATGTTCCGCAATGTCGAGCCGCGTTGGGTCGAATGGATGAAGCTGTTCCTGGCGATCATCCCGTTCCCGGAAATCTCTGCTGCCCGCTCGATGGCCATGGTCGGTCGGCTGGCGCCTGGCGAAGAGCTGCGTACCGGCTTCACCATGCAGATGGTCGACGAATTCCGTCACTCGACGATTCAGATGAATCTGAAGAAATGGTACATGGAAAACTATATCGATCCGGCCGGGTTCGATATTACCGAAGCCGCGTTCGGCAAATGCTACGCCACCACGATCGGTCGTCAGTTCGCTGAAGGCTTCCTGACTGGCGACGCCATTACTGCCGCCAACGTCTATCTGACGGTGGTCGCCGAAACCGCGTTCACGAATACGTTGTTTGTCGCGATGCCTTCGGAAGCCGCGCGCAATGGCGACTACGCGCTGCCCACGGTGTTCTTGTCGGTGCAGTCGGATGAATCGCGCCACATCGGCAACGGTCACTCGATGCTGATGGCGATGATCAATGATCCGTCAAACCACCAATTGCTGGAACGCGACCTCAAATACGCCTTCTGGCAGAATCACGCGATTGTCGACGCCGCCATCGGGACGTTCATCGAATACGGCACGACCAACCGCGACAAGAACAAGGAATCCTATGCCGAACTGTGGCATCGCTGGATTTACGAAGACTACTATCGCACCTATATGCTGCCGCTCGAAAAATACGGCATCAAGATCCACCATGACGACGTCGCCGCCGCTTGGGATCGCATCGTCAAGAAAAACTACGTCCACAAGACTGCCCAATTCTTCGCGGTCGGCTGGTCGGCGAATTTCTGGCGCATCGAAGCCCAAACCGAGAAGGACTTCGAATGGTTCGAGCATAAATATCCGGGCTGGTACGCCGAATTCGGCGACTTCTGGAAATGGTACGCTAAGCTGAGCGTCCCAGGCGAAACCAATATCATCTTCAACGGCGATGTCGGCTATGTCTATCCGCACCGCTGCTGGAGTTGCATGGTTCCCTGCCTGATCCGCGAAGACTTCGTTTGTGACGAAGTCGACGGCAAGATGTACACCTATTGTTCGGAGGGCTGCCGCTGGACGCACAAGGTGGCGTTTGCCGCCGAGTACGAAGGTCGCGCCACCCCGGCAATGGGCCGCTTCAGCGGTCGCCGTGAATGGGAAGACTGCTACCACGGCTGGGATATTGCCGATGCGATCAAGGACCTCGGATTCGTCCGGTCCGACGGCAAGACCCTCGTCGCCCAGCCGCATCTGCGCTTTGACGCCAAGGACATGTGGACGCTCGACCACGTTCGCGGTCATACGCTCGGCAGCCCATTGCGCGGTTTTCGCGCACTGACGCCAGCGGAGCGCGGGGTCGCTGTGACCGAGTATCGCAAGGGTTTCAAGGTCAACGCCTGCAACTGAGCCCGGCAAATGCGATGGGGGCCGCCTCGGCGGCTCCCATTACCGGGGAGGCACGCCCGGACATCCATCGCGCCCAGTCATTGGAATGAAATAGAAGGTCTTGGAGATGTCGGAAGCGCAGGTTCATAAGGTCCGGTTCGAGCCTGTGGGCATCGAGATGGAAGTCGAAGAAGGTGAAACCGTCCTGGACGCAGCGTTTCGACAGGGCATCTCGCTGATGCACGGCTGCAAGGAAGGACAATGCGGCAGCTGCAAGTCGCGGCTCATCGATGGCGACATCGAGCTCTTGAAATATTCGACATTTGCCTTGCCGGACTATGAGAAAGAAACCGATCACGTGCTTTTGTGTCGCACGCATGTCTACAGCGATGTCAGTTTCGAATTGCTCAATTACGACGAGGACCTGCTCAGCCGTTCGATTGCCGTGAAGGAGTTCGCCGGACGCGTCGCAAAGCTCAGCGCGCTGACCCACGATATCAGGCTGCTGGAAATCGAAATCGACAAACCGCTGAAATTCTGGGCCGGCCAATACGTCGATCTGACGCTGCCTGGTCGCTCCATCACCCGCGCTTTCTCGATGGCGAATGCGCCCAGCGAAGGCGCGAGGCTGCGCTTCATCATTAAGAAATATCCCGATGGGGCGTTCTCGTCCTTGCTCGACGGCGGGTTGAATGTTGGCGATGCGGTGATTGCAAAAGGGCCCTATGGCACTTGCTTCCGGCGTGAGAACCGGCCTGGCCCCATGCTGTTGATCGGCGGGGGCTCCGGCATGTCGCCGCTCTGGTCGATCCTGGCCGATCATGTGGAGAGCGGCGAGCAAAGGCCGGTGCGGTTTTTCTATGGGGCGCGCACGCGCGCCGATCTCTTCTACCTCGAGGAATTGGCGAGCATCGCCGCAAAGCTCCCAGATTTCAGATTTATCCCCGCGTTGTCCCACGCCACGGTTGACGACAAATGGGAGGGCGAAACCGGCTTCGTGCACGAGGTCGTGTTGCGGCATTTGCGCGAGGAAAAGCTATCGGGCGTGATCGACGCCTATGCTTGCGGGCCGACCCCGATGATCGACGCCATGCTGCCTGTTCTGCAAATGAATGGCGTAGAACCTGATCACATCCATTTCGACAAGTTTACGCCGGCGATGCGATGACGGCGATTTGAAGTTCATCGTAAAAAAAGTTCATCCCAAAATTGAATCAGCAGGAGGAAACAATGAGCGCACATACTCACACGACGGCCAAGCAGCCCGCGCCACAGCAAGCCGTCGTTGCAAGAGCAGCGACCCACACGATGACCCCGCAGCCCGCGCCACACCAGTCCGGCGCTGCAGGCGCAGCGATATTTCCAGGTTCGGACAGCCGCCATTATAACTATTTCGAGCCGAAGGGCCGCAAGGCCACGCACTACGAGGACATGACGGTCGACGTCCAGCCCGATCCCGAGCGTTATCTTCTGCAGGATTGGATCATTTCATTCCCCGACGGCACGCCAACCTATTCAAAGGACTGGACGGCGGCCAAAAGCGTCAATTGGCACAAATTCCGCGCCGTGGACCAAGAATGGGAGCGCACGCATTATCAGCGCCAGTCGACCATTTGCGGCATGGTGCAAAACACCATTGAAAACGGTCGCAAATCCGGAGCACCCGCCCGCTTCGACAAAGCCTGGGTGAAAATCCTGCAGGATCATTTGGGAGCTTACAAGCACGCAGAATTTGGTCTTGGCACTTCGACCATGCAGGCGCAGCGCTACGGCTACACTCAGATGATCAACAACGTCATCCTGACCAATTCGTCGTACAAGTTGCGCTTTGCTCAAGACATCACGCTCTATCTGAGCGAGATCGGTCTCGACATCGAAGGCTTCGACAATGCAGCTGGCAAGCAGCATTGGCTTGAGGATCCGATTTGGCAGGGCACGCGCAAGGCAATTGAATCGATCATGGGTTCAAGTGACTATCTTGAGCAATATTTTGCGATCAACGTCGTGTTCGAGCCGCTGGTCGGCGAGTTGTTCCGCTCAGGTTTCGTCATGCAGGCCGCCGCGACGCAGAACGATTTCATCACTCCTGCCGTCATCTCCGCGGCAGAGGCGGACTACGAGCGCAACCTCGCCAATACAGTTGAATTGATCCATATGCTTACCACCGACCCGGTGCACGGCAATGACAATATCGCGCTGTTCAACGGGTGGCTGGAGAAACACGTCGCATTAGCGGTTGACGCCGCCAATAATCTGCAACCGATCTGGTCGCAGCCGCGCGTCAAGGTCGTCACTTTCATCGACGCCTTTGTGCAGGCGAAGAACCGCATTGACGCCATCGCCAGCCAGCTTCGCCTAACTGTTCCGGTCTTTTATGTCGCCTCGTGACCCGATCGATCGCCCCTTCACCCAATAATTCAGGAGACAGACATGTCAACCGAACATGGCAACATTTTCGAATCCATGAAAGACATCAAGTTCGAGGACACGATTTCGCACCAATGCGGTGTGACGTTGAACGATAGCGTCGAAGCGCGCGCCATAGCGACGGTCATGGCGGAACGTGAGCATGTCACGGTCACGTACATGCCCGCCATGATCCGCATCGACGGCGTCGGCAAGATGGAATTCAAGATGGATGAAATCTCGGAAGAGCTTGGTCGCGTAATGACGCCCCATCTCTTCGAGATATCGACCTCGACGCACTACGGCCGCATGGTGATGATCGACGACAACACTGTCATGTTGTTTGGCGACATGAATGAGATGATGGAATACATCGTCTAATCCTTTCAGCCAGCCACCAACTGGCCGGCGCGAGCGCCGGCCAGGTCGAAAAGAAGGCTGCGCCGATCGCAAGCCTAAAAGTAAATCGCCCGCGCGACGGGAGCAGGAGAAACGCCATGTATAGGACAGCTCAGGGTGAAGAGATTTTCGTCATAGACGGGCACACCCATTTCTGGGACGGCAGCCCCGCAAACCAGAAGAACATCCACGGCAAGCAATTTATCGAGTGCTTCTACGCCTATCATTCGAACCTGAGTCCGCCGGCGGAAAAATGGCCGTTGGACAAGTTCGAAAAATACGACGCCGCGACGATGTACAACGACCTGTTCATCAACGGTTATGACGACATGGCGATCTTGCAGCCAACCTATCTTACCGATTTTTACAAGAATGGCTTCAACACCACCGAGCGCAATTCGGCGATGAAGAAGAGCCATCCGGACCGTTTCATTCTGAACGGCGCTTTTGATCCGCGCGACGGCAACAAGGGCCTCGAGGATTTGCATGCCCTTTCCGAGAAGCACAAGCTGAAGGGAGTTAAGCTCTATACTGCCGAATGGCGTGGTGAATCCAAGGGCTATAAGCTGACCGACAAGGCGTCCTATAAATACCTCGAGGCGGCGCAAAAGCTCGGCATCAAGAATATTCATGTCCACAAGGGCCCCACCATCATTCCGCTCAACAAAGATGCGTTCGATGTGGGCGATATCGATGACGTCGCAACGTCATTTCAGGACTTGAATTTCATCGTTGAGCATTGCGGCCTGCCGCGCCTCGACGATTTCTGCTGGATCGCCACGCAGGAAACAAATGTCTACGCGGGCATCGCCGTGGCTCTGCCGTTCATCCACTCGCGCCCGGGCTATTTCGCGCATGTTATGTCAGAACTGTTGTTCTGGATCGGTCCGGACAAAATCCTCTACGGCAGCGACTACGGCATCTGGACGCCGAAGTGGCTGATCGACAAGTTCATCGCCTTCGAAATACCAGACGATATCACCAAGGAAACCGGCTCGGTTTTGTCGATGGAGACGAAGACCAAGATTCTGGGCCTCAATGCCGCGCGGCTTTATGGCATTGATGTCGAGGCGCAGAAGAAGAAGATCAAGGCGGGCGGCGGCTATGCCCATCTGGCCGAAGCCGTCCATATGGCGCGGTGATCGCCATGACCGGACACGCCGAACAGGATGGACAGACGCGAGCCTGGCAGGCCCGAGAGAGGCAGGCTGAAGTTTGGGCATGTCTGCAAGGCGTGAGCGACCCAGAGCTCGACGAATCGGTCATCGAGTTGAACTTCGTCACGAAGGCCGATGTGGATCTGCAAAACCGGGTCCACATCGAGTTCCGGTTGCCGACCTATTGGTGCGCCGCCAATTTCTCGTTTCTGATGGCTGACGATATGCGCCGGGCCGTCAGCGCGCTGGAATGGGTCGAAGGCGTCAGCGTCGTGCTCGGCGAGCACATGTATGCCGATAAAATCAACGCGGGTCTCGCCAAGGGCCTGTCCTTTCAAGACACTTTTGGCGCGGACGCTGATGGCGATCTGGATGATTTGCGTCAGACGTTTCTGGTCAAGGCGTTCCAGCGTCGACAGGTGGCTCTGCTCAACCATCTCACCGGCGCGGGGCATCCCCCTGAGGCGATCGTCGCGCTGACGCTCGCGGAGCTTGAGCGTCTGCCGGTCGACGCCGAAGGCGCAAAATTGGTGCGGCGCTATCTCGAACGACGTCATGTCGTTGGGCCTTTGCGCCCCGACGCGCATGCGTTCATCGATGCGGAAGGAGGGCGGCTGAAGAGCGATGGCTTTTCAGCATACGTGTCAGGTTTGCGGCGCGTGGGCGTCAATGCCGAATTCAATAGCGCCTTATGCCGCGGACTGCTTTCCGTGCGCTTCGACGTGGAGACGCCTTTCGTGCCCAAGTCGCAAGCTTCGACAAAATCGCCGGGCTCGCAACACGCGTCCTGACGCCAGAGCGCCGAACTGTCAACGATTGTTAGCAACAAGTGAGGACATCCAATGCCAAAAATCATGCTGCATGACGAGGCAGCGCGGGAAGCGTTGGGCAGGGGCGTCGCCAAGCTCGCCAAGGCCGTGCGCGGCACACTTGGCCCGAAGGGCATGAACGCCATCATGGACCGACCCATCGGCACGCCAATTGTCTCGCGCGACGGCGTCAGCATCGCCAGCGAAATCGAGCTCGAATGCCCATTCGAGAATATGGGCGCGCAAGTGCTGCGCGAGGTCTCCAAGCAGACCAACGAAGTGGCTGGCGATGGCACCACGACCGCCACGGTCCTGGCCGATGCGCTTGTGCAAGACGGGTTAAAATGCCTTGCCGCGGGGGCCAACCCGGTTGAACTGGTCGAGGGGCTTGAACTGGCGGTCGCCGAGACCATCGCCGTGCTGAAGCGCTCGGCCCGAATTGTGCAGGGTCCGGCGGACTTGCGCGCCGTCGCCCGCATCGCGGCTAATGACGTGACGCTCGGCAACTTGGTCGCCGAAGCGTTTGAGCGGGCGGGCAATCACGGCATCGTCGCGGTGGAATTCGGCAATACGGTCGAGACGACGCTCGAGGTTGTCGAGGGCATGGCCTTCGAGCGTGGTTATCTCTCGCACCATATGGTCACTGATGTGGAAAGGATGCAGGTCGTTCTCGACAATCCGTTCATTCTCATGACGGATCACAAAATCCAGACGGCCGATCAGTTGGCGGGGGTCATTTCGCTGATCGAGAAAAGCGGTCGCCCGCTCCTGATCATTGCCGAAGAAGTGGCGCCGCCGGTGATCATGCAATTGCTGTCGCTACGAGAGAAAACCAACTTCAAGGTCGCGGCTATTCACCCGCCTGAATATGGCCACTGGCGCAAGGCCATGCTGGAGGATATCGCGATCACGACTGGTGGTCGCGTCATCTCTGTGGATCTTGGCGGCAAGCTCGAGAAGACCGAACTTCATGATTTGGGAGGCGCACGGCAAGTGCGAATCTCCGCTTCGAAGACGCTGATCACGGCGGGCAACGGCGATCCAAAAAAGATAGCGGCGCGCCGCGAACAGGTCATGCGTCAGTTTGAAGCGGCGCCGGAAAACATCGAGCGCGACAAATTCCAGGAACGTATCGCCAAGCTTTCCGGGGGCACGGCTATGATCCTCGCCGGTGGCGCAACGCCTGTTGAGCAAAAGCGCAAGAGCCAATTGATCGAGGATTCAATCAATGCGACGCGCGCGGCCATCGAGGAAGGCATTGTGCCGGGCGGCGGCCTCGCGTTACTCAAAGCCGCTCCTCATCTTGACGAAATGATCAAGGGCTTGAGTGGGAGCGCCAAGCAAGGAGCGGAGCTTCTTCAGCGCTCGCTCAGCCGTCCCTTATTTTACATCGCCGCCAATGCCGGCCTGCAAGCCGAAGCCGAAGTGACGAAAGCCGCTAAGGGCAAGAACGGCCATGGCCTTGATGCGCGCAACGGCGCCTCCGTCGACATGATCAAGGCTGGCATCATCGATCCGGTAAAGGTCTGCTACAGCGCGGTTCGCAATGCGGCCTCCGTCGCCGGTCTGATCCTGACGACACAAACGCTGATCGCCAAGAAGCCGGACGACTACGATCCGACGGCAGGGCGAGCCTTGGGCGGCGGCGCGGAGTTGCTGTGACTGCGCACGAAGCGCCAGCGAATATTGAGGGCGTGCGGGGTAAGCGAGCCAAAGAATATTCAGGGCAGGTGCAAAAAACCCAGGAACGGTGTGGGTGTCTCTGACTTGAATTGTCGCGGCTGCATCGCGGCTGCGTAAGAAGGTGTGACGGGCGGTGGAGAAGAGAGCTGGCCCCGGTCGTCTGCACAGGATTCCGCTGGGGCTAAGTGGACTGCTGCCGGGATTGGTCCTTTGCGATATTCGCGCGGTGGGCGCGACGTAGGGAGGGCGTAGCCCGACCGAAGT
>Ga0187852_1000227_pt1 | contig 61904 bp, 53 predicted proteins | sample June2016WEW_6_40_FD_134511 | JGI IMG/M metagenome (GOLD analysis project Ga0187852, IMG submission 134511) | Peatland microbial communities from SPRUCE experiment site at the Marcell Experimental Forest, Minnesota, USA - June2016WEW_6_40 | ecosystem: Environmental > Terrestrial > Soil > Wetlands... | reverse complement strand
TCAGCGGGCCCTCGCGGAGATGAACGCGGAACTCGCCGCCGTGAAGCTGCGGTTCAACGCTCCGCTCGAGGAGATGGCGGGCGAGGACGCGCTGCTGCGCGAGGCGCTCGAGCAGTTCGCCCGCGGGCGCCAGGAGCAATTCTCGCCGCAGAAGACCATCGAGCGGCTGCACGGCGTCCTGAGTTTCCGCACCACGCCGCCGGCGGTGAAGGTCCTCCGGCGTCCGTGGACCGACGGCGAGCGGATCGAACGCGTGCGCGCCGCCCTCGGTGCCGACTGCATCCGCGTCCGAGAGGAGATCGCCCGCGACGCCATTCTTTCCAGGGCCGCCGCCGGCCTCATCGGCCCCGACCAACTGGCCGAGGCCGGCCTGCGGATCGGCCGGCGCGAGGTGTTCGAACTGGAGCTGAAGGGGGAGAAGATTGCCGAATGTCGAATGCCGATTGCCGAATAAAGGTGGAGAAGTGGAAAGGAACGGAAAATGGCGGACCATGCTTGCCCGGTATGCCGAAAGCCGTTTAACGACGATAAGGAGGTGGGCCTTGTCCCGGCGTGCGAGTGCGGCACTCGGGGCAAAGTGGATCAAGAGGCCGGCGAGAGCCCTGCCGGCGAAACCGAGGACGAATTCCGATTCCCAACCCGTCTCGTCCGTTCGCACTGCCCATACCCGTTGAACCTGGAGATGGACACCGATGAAGACCGCTAAGAAGAGCAAGCCCAAAGAAATGCGCGCCCGTGTTCCGCAGCGGCGACAGACCGCCCTCGCCGGCGCGCTCGATCCCGCCGTGGTCCGCAGTTGCGATGCGCGATGCGAACGCTTTGCGGCCTGCCGGCCCGATTCGTCCGGCTGGGTCCTGAAAAAACAGGCCGCCGCGAACCTGGAATCCACGCCGTCGGCGCTGCGCCAGCGCGCGGCGCGGCTGGGTTACGTTTCGCCGTCCTGCCATTCGATGCCGCGCCGCGACCAGCCGAAGCTCTGCCTCCAAGCAGCGTACTTCGTCCTGCAGGCGCAGGCGAGGAAACGGAAATGATTTCCGCTGAGATTACAGGAGTCTCAAGACGTTGATGGGCAGGAAGATAAGGAGTAAAAGGCGATTTGAAAAAACGAACCCAGCGCGTCGCAACAGCTTGTGCCTATGATACTTACGTCACAGGCTCACATAACCCATTCGCCGGTAAAGACTTCCGTAGCTGGGCCGGCCATAAAAACGTGGTTGTCGGCGGAGAACTCCAGGTCGAGGTCGCCGCCGGGTAAGTGCGCCAGGAGCTTGCGGCCGGTCCGGCCGGTGAGCACGCCGGCGACGCAGACGGCGCTCGCGCCGGTGCCGCAGGCGAGCGTAACGCCGCTGCCGCGCTCCCACGTCCGCATGATCACCTCGTCCGGCCGCACGACCTGCGCGAAATGGACGTTCGTGCGCTCAGGGAACGCTTCGTGCCGCTCGATCAGCGGGCCGATCTGCTCCAGCGCGATGGCCTGGACGTCCGGGACGAAAATCACGCAATGCGGGTTGCCCATCGAGACGCAGGTGGCCTGGAACGTCGTCGCACGAGAAGTCGCGTGGAACTCAACACGCCCCGGGCCCAGTTGACGGCCGCGCCGCACTTCGACTGCAGGCGAGGTGACTGTCAGCGCCGCGTCCACGCATTGCTCGTTCGCCGGGCCGGTCATCGGGATGTCCTTGCGGAGGAGGCGCGGCTCGCCCATGTCCACCCGCGCGCGCGTCACGCGGCCGTCGGCGACGGTCACGCGGACGCTCTTGACGCCCGCCGGCGTCTCGACGCGCACCTCTTCCGACCGCGCGAGCTTGTGCTCGAACGCGTACTTGGCGACGCAGCGGATGCCGTTGCCGCACATCTGCGCCTCGGAGCCGTCGGCGTTGAAAACGCGCATCGAGACGTCGCCGGCCTTGCTCGGCCCGATGAGGATCAGGCCGTCCGAGCCGATCCCGAAATGCCGGTCGCTGACCGCGATCGCCAGCGCGACCGGGTCGGGGACTTTTTCCTTGAACAGGTCCACGTAGACGTAATCGTTCCCGATGCCGTGCATCTTCGTAAAGCGCAGCGCGCGGCGCGGACTCATTTCTGGACTCCTGTGACGATCTGCGCCAGGTCGGCGAACTTCGCGGAGAAGAGCCGGTTGATCCGCCGCAGCAGCAACAGCCGGTTGGCGCGCACGTCAGCGTCCTCGACGTTGACGAACACCTTCTCGAAGAACTCGTGCAGCGGCGCGGCGAAGACCTCCGCGTAGCGCCGCCCGGCCTTCGCGTAATCGCGCTCGGCCTGGAGCCGCTCGATCTCGGCGCGGTGCGTCTCGAAGCGCGACCAGAGGTCCTTCTCCAGCGGCTCGGAGAAGAGCGCGGGCGCGACTTCCACGTCCGCCGGCAGCGCCTTACTGATATTATACGTCCGCTCGACGGCGGTGACCAGCCCCGGCCAGCAGGGCTCGGCCGAAAGGCCGCGCAGCGCATCGAGCCGCAGCCAGAAATCGCAGATGTCCTCGAAGCCCGGCGCGAGCGCGGCGCGGATCAGGTCGTGCGGCGCGCCGCGGTCGAGCGCCATCTGGACGAGGCGGTCCTGGAGGAACTCCATCGCCTTCGGCACGGCCGCGTCGGCGCGGCAGTGCGGCTCGGGCAGGCCCTTGAGCGCGTCGCGGACCAGCGACGAGACCTTGAAGTGCCGACGGCCGGTCTCGACGATTCGGAGGATGCCCTGCGACTGCCGCCGGAGCGCGTACGGGTCGGCGGAGCCGCTCGGGATCAGCCCGGCGGCGAAGCAACTGGCGAGGTTGTCGAGCTTTTCCGCAACGCTCAGCGCGCGCCCGGCCATGCTCGCGGGAAGTTCGCCGTCGGCGGAGCGCGGCATGTAGTGCTCTGCGATGGCGGCGGCCACCTCCGGCGGCTCGCCGTCGCGCAGCGCGTAGACGCGGCCGACTTCGCCCTGGAGCGCGGGGAACTCGCCGACCATTTCGGTCAGCAGGTCCGCCTTGCAGAGCCGCGCGGCGCGCACCGCAAACGCGGCGTCGCGGTCGTCGAGGCCGAGATGCTCCGCGACGCTTTTCGTGAGCTGCTCGAGCCGTTGCGTCTTGTCGAAGTAGTTGCCCAGTCCCTTGAGGAACGCCACGCCGCGCAGCGCCTCGACGCGATCGGCGAGCCGGACTTTGCGGTCCTGCTGGTCGAAGAACTGCGCGTCGGCCAGGCGCGCGCGAAGGACGCGCTCGTTGCCGGCGCGGATGAGCGCCTCGTGCTCCGGGCCGCGGTCGCTCACGACGAGGAAGTGCGGCAGCAGCGCGCCGGCCGCGTCGCGAACCGGGAAATAGCGCTGGTGCTCTATCATCGCCGCCTCAACCGCCGGCGCCGGGACTTTCAGGAACACCGGATCGAAATTGCACGTCGCTACCGACGGCCACTGGACGAGGTTGGTCACTTCGCTGAGCGCCGCATTGTTGCTAAAGCCTCCGATCTTACGCAGCGCAGTTTGGATGCCCTTGAAGATCATGTCGGTGCGCTCGGCGATGTCCACGACGACGAGATGCTCGCGCAGCAATTTCTTGTACCGCTCGAAATCCGCGTCGGGCACTTCGACCCGGCCGGGGCAGAGGATCGGATGCCCCTCGGTCGTCCGGCCGGAGGCGACCTCGAAGAGCGTGAACGGCACGACCTCGGTCCCCAGCAGCGCCAGGAGCGAGCGGATCGGCCGGGCGAAGCCGCGCTGGCCGGAGAGCCAGACCATGGACTTCGGGAACGAGATTTCGAGCGTGATTTTCGGGAGCGCCTCGGCGAGGATCTCCGCCGCGCTGCGGCCTTTCACGCGTTTGCGCGCCGCGCAGTAGAGCCCGCGCGGGGTTTCCTTGCGGAGGATCTCGGTCACGGCGATTCCCTGCGAGCGCGCGAAGCCTTCGGCGGCCCGGGTCGGCTTGCCTTGCGCGTCGAACGCCGCCTTCACCGACGGCCCGATCGCTTCCTCTTCGGAATCCGCCTGCCGCTCGGCGACGTTCGCGGCGGCGACGACCAGCCGGCGCGGCGTGCCCGCCACGGTGACGGGGCCGTGGCTCAGCCGCGCCGCGTCCAGCTCGCGCGCGAGCGCCCGCGCCAACTGCTCCAGCGCCGGCTCGATGTACCCGGCCGGAATCTCCTCCGCGCCGATTTCGTAAAGCAAATCCGCCATGGGTTCCTCGCCAGTAGAAATGCGTCGGCAAGTCAGGATACTATCAGAACGCCGCGAAACCGGTCAACCGGCGGCTCGCTCGTAGTGGCGCCGAAAGGCGCTACCGTCTATGCCCTGACGGGCACACTACAAGCGCTCTTGCGAAAAGGCGGCGGATGGACGAAAATGCCTGCGCGGTCCGCCGCTCGCTGTTCGCTCCTGGAGGCGCATGCCTTGCGCAAGCAGATTCCGGTCCTCGTCATCGCGGTGTCCATGTTGATCACGCTCGTGGCGCTTTTCACGCTGCCGCGGATGTCGCGAAGGGAAACTCCGTCGTCGGAGGCCGGCGGCGCGAGCCGCGTGATCATCATCTCCATCCAGAACGACGGCATCGAGCGCGAGTTCAAGCGCGGGTTCGAGGCCTGGCACCAGGCGAAATTCAACGCGCCCTGCGAGGTCATCTGGAACGATCACGGCGGCACCAGCCTGGCGGTGCGCTTCATCAAGTCGGAGTTCTCCGGCTCGCCCGACGGCATCGGCGCGGACCTGCTCTGGGGCGGCGGCGTCGAGCCGTATCTGCAGCTCGCCGACCTGGGCCTGCTGGAGCCGGTGCGGCTGCCGCAGGCAACCATGGCCGCGCTGCCGGCTTCGATCGAGGGCATCCCGCTCTACGATCCGAAGCTCCAGTGGTTCGGCACGGCGCTGAGCGGCTTCGGCATTCTCTGGAACAAGCCGCGCCTGGCCCAGTTGCATCTGCCGGAGCCGAAGACCTGGGCCGACCTCGCCGAGCCGGCTTTCTTCGGAGAAGTCGCCGCGGCCGACCCGCGCCAGAGCGGCACCGCGCAGGTCATGGTCGAGGTCATCCTGGAGGCGTACGGCTGGGACAAGGGATTCGAGATGCTCGCGCGGATCGCCGGGAACCTGAAGACCTTCTCGCGCGGCTCGGCCGACATCCCCAAGCAGGTCAGCATGGGCAACGCGGCCGCCGCGCTGGCGATTGACTTCTACGCGTGGACGCAGATCAAGCTCGACGGCCGGGACAAGATCGGCTACGTGCTGCCGGCGGGCCTGACGCCGATCACGCCCGACCCGATCGGCATGCTCAAGGGCGCGCCGGACGCCGTCGCCGCGCGCCGCTTCATCGAGTACGCGCTCTCGCCCGAGGCGCAGCGGCTCTGGTTCCTGCCGAAGGGATATCCGGGCGGGCCGGTGGAGACGGAACTGCTGCGCATTCCCGTGCTGCCGGGCCTCTACCGGCAATACGCTGGCGTGACGAACGTGCTGTTCGATCCGTCGAGCGCGCACCTGGGATTCCGGCACGACCCGGTCAAGGCCGCCGCCGACCGCGACACGCTCAAGGACCTCTACGGCGCGGTGTTCGTGGACCTGCAGCCGGAACTGGCCGAGGCGTGGAAAGCGGTCATCCGGCGCGGCCTGAAGCCGCAGGAAGTCCACGCGCTCTGCGCGCCGTTCGTGACCGAGGCGGAGCTCGCCCGCCTGGCCCGGACGGAATGGTCCGACCCCGCCGCCCGCAACCGCATGATCACCGAATGGACCAACCAGGCCCGAGACCGCTACCGCGCGCTGGCCGAGAAGGCTGATTGAAGAGCGAATGGCTTGGACGGGATAACGGGATCAAGGGGATTGATTGAAGCGGGTTCGTAACTGAATGCCTTGGGAAAGTGGGCCAGTTGAAAAAGCCATCGGGTGAGAGCGCCTGGCCTGCAAAAGACTGCAATTCCCGTGAAATCGTGCAGACCGGAGGCCCGCTGCCGATATACTCCTGTCAAGGCGTGACTTTTTCATCAGGCACGCGGCCCTCATTATTAAGCGTTCCAGGTTCGAGTCCTGGGTGGCCAGCCATTATTTTGCGGCGAACCCGGAATTACGGGATAGGGATTCCAGGTTAGAGCGGGCACCATTCTTCGGGCCAGATGGGGCCGCTTTCGGGGACGTATTCGCCTGTGGGACTCGAGGACGTAGCGCTCGCGGGGGCCGCGGTCGAGGAGATCGCGGATGGTCTCCGCGACGCAGTCGGCCTCCTGGCGCGTGTTGTAGAGGCCTGCGCTGATGCGCGGGAGGCCGGGGAAACCGGAGTGGTCGTTGACTTCGGCCTTGCGGGCGAAATTCTCGAGTTCCGCCGCGCCGACGCCGAGGAGGCGCATGGCGCAGGGATGCGCGCAGAAGCAGCCGTGGCGCAGGCCGACGGCCCATTCGTGGCCGAGCGCAGCGGCAAGGAGGCCGTGGTCTATTCCCTCGGCGGTGAAGCCGATGACGCCGACCTGGGGATAAATCGTGTATCCCCCGAACTCCTCCAGTGTGTCCTTCGAACTCCCGCCGAACTCCCGAACTCAGAATGTCGCGCGCTCATTTGCCGTCGGGGCAGCCGTGCCGGGCGGCTCGCACGGCGGGTTCCGGTCCGGCAGCCAGATCCAATGTCCGAATTTCTTCCCGTCGTCCTGCGAGAGATTGATTGTCGTCCAGCCCACAACGAAGTTCAGCACCTCGAACCAGCGAAAATTGGCGACCAGGCCGAACCGGCCCAGATGAATGACATGCATTCAAGACGGCACGTAGTTGGGATTGGAATCGGTGAACAGCCCCACGGGCATGCCGATCAACCCCACGGTCTGCGTGAACAGAGTGGAGGGGTCGTCCACGTCGAAGTCCTCCCAGCCCACTTTCTCATGTCCCCAGACGAGGACTCCCCACGCGTCGAGGGAATTGCGGGTCGCGCCGAACTGGCCGCCTCCCCATCCGGCGAAGTGACCGTCGAAATGGGCGTAGCCGAGGGGAAGAATGGACTCGAAGCTCGAGTAGAGGACGAATTGATTCTTGTCCGACCAGGTGACTCCGATGTCCGCCATCTGAGAGAAGTCGTGCCAGCGGTTATGAAAGTAGGCGCATCCCGAAGAGGCGGTGAGTCCCAGCCCGAGCGCAATTACGAACATGCATCTCGTGATCCGCCTGCTCACGCGCATGACGTTCCTTTCAAGCCGAAATCTGCCATACGGCCGTCCATCTCAGGGCGGTTGTCTCCCCACAGGAGCATTGTACCCGCCAAGCGGCCGTTGTCAAAGTCCATTTCGGATGATTTCCCGCTCTTGCAGGGCCTTCGACGACCCTGAGCAGGTAGAACCCGGGCCAAGCTGCTGTTCTGTAAGAGGATGCGCCCACGCGCGCCCCTCGCGCGCATGATGGGAAATGGGAGCCGGGGTGGTTTGTCGCAGGTACGGGGTGGCCGGCCATCCGCGGAGTACGACGAAATCTTTGGCGAATCCCTGACCTTCAGCCCCGACGGTGTTATGGAGTACCTCGCGACCCAGGACGACTCGCTCTGCCGTGTAAAATACATCCCGGCGCCGTGAGGCGATCGAGTCATCGGGCCCAGGCTGCGCGGGCTCTTTTCCGCCGAAACAGCCTCAGAATTTGCTTGTGTTGCGCGCGGGGCGATATAATCGCCTTCGGTCCGGCCTGTGAAACGGCCTGTTTTCCGCAAAGGGAGAGAACATGACGTTGCGAAAAGTGGTTGCATCGCTGTGCGCCGCGCTACTGGTGTGCGCGGTGAGTTGGGCCGCGGTCTGCCCGTTGTGCCTGCAGCAGATCCCCGACGGCGAGAAATACTGCGCCCGGCACAAGGCCGAAATCCTGGCCGAGACGCTCACCGCCGGCGAGGAGCAGAAGATCGCCGATGATGCCATGCGCGCCCGTGCCGCCTACGAGGCCAAGCTTGCGGCGCTGGAGACCTATTACGAAAGCCGCGGCAACGCGGAGCGCCTGATCCAGGTCCGCAAGGAGCGCAAGGACGAGGCCGAGTCGCGGCACTTCGAATATGTCCACTGGGAAGACCGGCTGCCGGAGCTTTCCGCGACGACCGAAATCCCCGAGGCCACGCAACTGCTCAAGGAGGCCGACTCGACGCGCACGGCCATCAACCCGTTCAATCGCGGCGACCGCTACAAGCAGGCCGCCGTCCAGTACCAGCAGATCCTGATCCAGTATCCGAACAGCACGGCGGTGGACTCGGCCGCGTTCGCGCTGGGAGAGATTTACTCCAGCAGCGTCGTCGGCGAACCGGCCCGCGCGGTCAAGCTCTACAAACTCGCGTACCTGGCGAACCCGGAGACCCCGCACGACGCGGTGTACCGCGCCGCGCAGATCTGCGACAACGACTTGAGCGAATACGAGCACGCCGCGCACTACTACTGGCTGGCCGCGAAGAGGGGCAAGTCGCTGCTCACGCGCAAGCAGGCCGCGTTCCGGCTGGGGCAATTGCAGAAGAAGGACTTCGGCACGAGCTACTCGCTCGACGAGAAAACGCCCGAGCCGGCGGCTGCGCCGGCGAATGCCAAACCGGCTCGACCGTAGTTTGGCCTTGCGAGCTGCATGACATCAGCCGGCTACGCCCAGCGCAAGGCGCGCCTTTGTCGGAAGCCTGAGAGGTATGAAATAAGACGCGGGATAGAGGTAGCTTTCGCCCGAATCGTCAACAATCCTCAGGTAGCCTTCCTTCGCGGCCGCTTTATCGGGCAGAACCTGGTAGATCTTCCGCTTCTCCAGGTCCTCAGAATCCGCGTTCTGCACACAAAGCGCATACCTTGGTTGCGGATGTCTCAATGTCATGGCGTTTCATCCAACAAACGTTTGATCTTGAATCCTTTTCTCCCGATTATTGCGCGACCACCTGCGCAAATCAGGATCCTTCTCCATCAGCCCGTTACCCAGGCCCTGCGCGCTGTGGTAAGATGCGCTCTTCTCGGTTGCAGTAAGCCCGATCTTGAGTTCGCTCTGAAGGAGCATCGAGTCATGATTCATCGGATGAATGGAATGGCGTTGCTTCTCGGGTTGGCCGCAGCGGCGGTTTGTTCGGCCGCTGAGCCGGCCGACCGGGACCCGCTCCTGACCGGCTGCCGCGATGCGCTGCTGGCGCAGTTCGCGCAACTGGAGTCGGCGTTGCCGGAGATGACGCGCTCGGCGGATGCGGCGGCGGCGCGGCTTCTGGGCGGCGGGCGGTTGTTCGCGGCCGGGCAAGCGGGGTTCGTGAACGAAGCGCGCGGGCGCGCGGGCGGATTGATGATGCTCGCCGGCCTCGACGCCAAGACTGCGCTTTCGGAGAAGGACGTGCTGCTGGTCGGCGCGCTGACGAACGCGGACTCCGCCGCGGAAAACGCCTGCCGGCGCGGGAAGGAAGCGGGCGCGTACGTGGTGCTGTTCTCGCCGGCGTTCGAGGAGCCGACCCCGCCGATCGCCGCGCTGTGCGCCGCGCACGTCGTCAACTTCGCGCCCGCGGTCCCTCTCGAAGTCGCGGCCATAACCGCTGAAGGCGCCGCCGAGGAGCGGCGTGCGGTTGCCGCCTCGTCGCTTTTCAACATGTCGGCGCTCTGGACCTGGACCGGCGAGCTGATCGGCTCGCTCACGCGCAAAGGGAAGATGCCGGTCGTCTGGCAGAGCATCATGCTCCAGGGCAGCAAGGAGCGCAACGCGAAGTACTTTGTGGAAGGCGACTCGTCGAAGAGGCGCTTCCACGAGGACCTCTCCGTGCCGGCTCAGCCGGAAGGGCGGATCGGCCGGTTGTACCTCGACGCGCTGCGACGGCAAGTCCGCGGGCTCCGCGGCGCGGCGCTCGAACAGTTGGCCGCCGCGGCCGGGCTGATGGCCGACTGCGTGCGCGGCGGCGGCGCGGTGCACGTGGAGTCCGTGTCGCATTACACCATCTACGATATAGACCTGCCCGGCCTGCCCGCATGGGCGAAACACCCGAAGCGTTATCCCGAGCCGGAGGAGATCGCCGCGGCGATGAAACCGGGTGACGTGTACTTCGAGATCGGGTACATGGAACTGCGGCTGCCGTTCCTCGAAGCGGCCGCCAGGGCGGGCGGCAAGTCCGTCGTTGCGCTCTGCCACGCGCCGCCCACCCCGCTGGACGGCCCGCAGCCGGCGATGCTCATGGACGCGCAATGGGAATACGGCGACGCCGCCGTTCTCCTGCCCGGTTACGACGTGGAGATCCTGCCGACCTCGGCCGTGCTGCAGACCGCGCTCTTCCGCGCGGTGCTCGCCAAGGCGGAGGCGCTGGCGGCGAAGTGAGCGGAAATAAGCTGCGTAAGTTCCGGTCATTCCGAGCGAAGCGAGGAATCTCATACGCCGCTTGTAGTGGCGCCGGCAGGCGCTAATTCGTATGCCCTGACGGGCACACTACGAGCGGCCAGAGCGCGCAGCGTACTACGCGCGACATGACGCCGGCTAGAAGTATGCGTGCTGCTCTCAGGACGCCGCTCTACGTCTGCTCCGGCGGGTATTTCACGGAGCACCCGTACGACTTCGTCTCGGTGATGGCGACCGGCGTCCCGGCGAGGACCGCGTTGAGTGCCTGCGCGACGTAGTTCACCACGCCCTCTTTTTTCTCCCCGCTCGCGTCGTTGTCAATCGCGCCCTGGTAGGCGATATTCCCGTTCGCGTCAATGACGAACATGTGCGGGGAAGTCTTTGCGCCGTACGCCTGGCCGACCTTTCCATCGTGATCGCCGAGGACCGGATAGGCGATCTGCTGCTTTTCCGCCCACTCCGCATCTTTCTCGCGGTTCATGTAATAGGTCGAGTTGATCGCCAGCCAGACCACGCTCCTGGCCGCGTAGGACTTCGCCATGGCCGCCATCGTCCCGGCCTTGTAGTGCCGCTGGACGAACGGGCAGTCCGGGTTCGTCCACTCCAGCACGACGACCTTGCCCTTGAAATCGGAAAGCTTGACGGTGTTGCCCTTCTGGTCCGTCAGCGTGAAATCCGGCGCGGGCTTCCGGACCGGCGCGGACGCCGGACCGTTCTGCGCCTGCGCCCGCAAACCGTAAATCCCGAGCGCCGCGACTATGACAGCCGCCGCTGTGACGACGTGCAGGGTCTTCAAGCGTCATCCTCCTTGTCTATGGCGTGGACGGAGCGGCGGCTTCTCCGGCGGGCATATTGAGCTGGATCGGAAATCCGCCGCGCTCCCCGTCCGCCAGAGTGAATACCACAAGGCAATCGAGACGGTCCGCCGCGCCGACGCCGGAGCGGCGCGCCGTCATCACGATCGCGGTCCGGTCCTCGGCGGTATTCACCGACGGCTTGTCCGTGAGCACCGCCTCCGTCGGCGCCGGGAAGAACTCGACCTTCGCGGGCTTCGCCCCCCATACGATCACGATAGCGATTTTCGTCTCGGCGGACGCCGGCAGCGTGTCGGCGTTCGCGACCACGCTGCGCAAATGCTTGGCCGCGGTCCACGACTCCTCCGTCCGCGGCAGCCGCGCGGCCCACTTTCCGAAGAGCGTCCCGTTGGCCGGCTCGCGCTGCGCGGCGACGGCGAGCCGGGCGTTCAGCTCCGCGCGGCCCGGCCGGCAGACGTCATGACAACTGAGCCACGACGCCTTGGCGCGGATTGCGAACTCCTCTCCGACCCGCAGGTCTTTGGGCGGTGTGATCTGGGCCGTCAGCAGCACCTCGCCGGTGTAACCGTAGCCGGCCACGTCGCCCGGCTGGACGAACGACTGCGGCAGCGGCCACTGGAGTTCGCCGGCGACGAAGCCCTTCGGCAATTCGAATTTCACCTCCGTCGCCAGCCCCGCGTCGCCGGGATACTTCCAGTAGATATGCCATTCCGGCGCGATGCGGAAGAGCACGCCGACCTTGAACGGCTGCCCCGCAGCCACGGCCGACGCGTCCGCAAAAAACGCCGTCTGCACCGGCTCGTCGCCCGCGGCCGCAAGCGCCGTCGGCGCGGGCCCGAAACCCGCCGCCGCGATCAGCAGCCATAGCCCTGCATGCAACAGCCTGCGCATCGGTGCCGCCTTTTCTGCAATCTGGAGGATCGGACTATTCCCATTCGCGGCCGGCTCGCGCCCCGCAAGCCGTGACCACTTCCATTCTACCTTGCGAGCACGGCCAGTCAAGGCACAATCGCGCGGGCGCGGCTCGGCGCTTCTGCAGAAGCCCGCGAGATTGGGAAAACTCGCGCCAAACGTGGTAAAATCTGTCCAGCGTGAGACCGGAGAGGGCAATGTCCATCAACGTGAAGTGCGAAGGCTGCGGAAAGATTCTGAGCGTTCCGGACGGTTGCGAAGGTCTCTTGATTCAGTGCGCTACCTGCGACAAGCGGATGCGCGTTCCGAATAAGGCCCCGCAAACGGCGGCGGAGCCCGCTCAGCCGGTCGCGCCGGCGAGCGGAGACGCGCCGGACGGTCAGGACGCTTTTCTCAGGGCGCTTGCCGAAGAGGCCGCGCGCGAGCAACGCCAGGCGGACGTCGCCCGGGCCGCCAAAGCGAACGTCGAAGCCGAGCTTGCGCCCTTGCCCGAAGCAGCCCCCGGCGAGCCCGGCTATGCCGTTACTCAAGGCCCTGTGCCGCCGGCTGCGCCGTCCCCGGTCGCGCCGGCGGGCGGAGACAGGCCGGAGGACAAGGACGCTCTCTTCAAGATACTCGCCGAAGAGGCCGCACGCGAGCACAGCGGGGCGGTCCAGGCGGCCAAAACAGGCGCCGGAGCCTATCGGGCGCCTTCGCCCGAAGCGCTCGTCCGCGGCCAGTCGGCCGCAGCCAAGGAACTCCGCATTAAGACGGCCGCCGACAAGTCCGGCTATGCCGTCGCCTCGGACGCCGCGCCGGCGTCTCCGGGCGGGTCCGGCAAACGGCGGCAGCCGCTGCGGACTCTGGTCGGCGTAGCGGGCGGCCTGCTGCTGCTCATCGTCGTCATCGTCGCGCTCAGCATCGGCTTCAGCAGCAGGAAGCCGCGCGTAAGAGCGCAGCCGATTCTCGTGACCCAGCCTGCGCCGCAGCCGGAGGCGGCGCCTGAGTTCCCGGCGGCGCTGAAGGAAGCCGCCCAGGCCCTGGCCGCCAAGGCGCCCGTCGAGGTGGAAGTGGTCGAAGCTTCGGCGGGGGCCGCCGCGCCGCCGATGCCGGTCCTCACCCCGACCGGCGACCTGATGCTGGAGGCAGCGAACCTGCACATCCGTGACAAGGACGACGCCGACGCCGGCATTCAAGAGATGCGCTCGGCGAGCCGGGCGACGGTCTATGAGGGCGTGGCCGCCATACTTCGCGAGAAGGGCCTGGCGCCGGCCGAGGCGGGGCAGTCCACCGGCGCCGCGAATCCCGGAGAGCTGCGCAGCCGCCTCAAGGTTTTCTTCAGCACCGCGCCGGCGTGGGCCAGGTTCAATTTCAGCGAGGGCGGGACTCCGCCGGTGCTGATGCCGTCTCGGCCGGGCCGGCCGGGGCGAGGCCAACCGGGGCCGAATTTCTCACGCCGTGGCCCGCGCGCGGCGGGCCGCGGGCCGGCGATGGCGCCGCCGTCGCCGGTGAGACTCTGGGAGAAACTGGTGAGCGGCGGCCTGACGATAAACGCGCAATTCATCCCCGGCGCCGCGGAGATTTGGTACGCGGTCCCCAGCGACGATGCCCAGGCGGACCCCTTGCCCTGCGGGCTGCGCATCTCGATCGTGCGGGTCGTCTGGGAAGTCGGCGGCCAGACGCACGAGATGATCGGCGGGCCCGTCGAGGCGGACGCGGCGCTCTCCGACAAGGGCGCCGAAACCGGCGCGGCGCCGCCGTTCCACCGTCCGAAGCAGCTCCGCGAAATCCATCTCACCGGCCAGATGGGCCCGGACCGAGCCTGCCTTCTCTCCGGCTTCTGCCAATATGATGACCTGGACCTGCACGCCGATGCAGCGGAGGCGGGCAAACTGGCGGCCGGGCTCCTGGCCGCGCCCGAGGCGGACTGGCAAACGCTCTGGGACGGAAAGGCCGACAAGGGGGCGACCGCCGCCGCTTGCCGGAATATCCTGCGACTCGGCGGCGGCCCGGCCATCGCCGGGGTCGTGACGGCAACGCCGGACCGGCTGCCGCATCCCTCGGCGGACGCGCTGGTCGCGGTCCTCAAGGAAGAACGCAGCAGCCCGGAATGGGCGGGCCCGTTCCTCGCCCTGCGCGGCCCCTTCGGCGACGCGGCAATGGTCTGCCTGGCGCGCCAGGCGAAGGAGGAGAACCAGAAGGATTTCCTCCAGTGGGTCGCGACGCCGGCCGACCATTCGCCGGAGTCCGTCCAGGCGGCCACTTGCGCGCTGATTGACCTGGGCCGGCCCGGGCCGGAAGTGAATGCCCTGATTGACAAGCATGCGGTGAAAGCGTTCTCCGAGGTGCGCCAGCCCCGCGCCAGCCTGATGTTTCCGCCGCAGACGGCGCAGACGGTGCTCGAGTGGCTGATCCGCAGCGGTACGCCCGGCCAGCGGGTCGACGCGGCGGTGACGGTGGTCACCGAGGGAAACCTCAAGGAACTGCAGGACGATGTTCGGGCATTCGTCGGCCAGTCTCTCGGACCCGACCCGGAAACGCTCTACAGCCTGTGCAAAGGGATCGAAAAAGAGCAATCGCCGCTGGCCTTCGAGATCCTGTCGTCCGTGGCGCGCCTGCTCATGCAGTCCGACGCGGGCGACCGCTTTCCGCCGCCGGCGGCTCTTGCGGAAGCGGGCGCACGGCCGCCCGCGGAGCAGCGGTACTCGCGGACGGTGGCCGCGCTGGTGTGCGCCGGCCTCGCGCGGTTCGACAGGTTCGAGGCGGGCAAGGTGCTCGTGGGGCTTATCCAGAGTCCGGGTCCGGCCACGCGGTATTGCGCGATCGAGACGCTGATGACGCTCGACGACGTGGACGTCTCGAAGGAAATACGAGCCCGGTACGAGGCCCTCTCTCATCAGGCGCGCAATGCGTACGAGGAGCAGGAGTGGGAACTGCTCAATCCGGTCAAGAACAAGCTCTGCCGGTACGACGTCCCCATGATCAGCGCCGAAAACGCCTTGAAGAACGGCGTCAGGACGAACGAAGTGATAGAGACTTGTGACGGCATCATCAAGGATAATCCCAGTCCGACGCTGGTCGAGCGCGCCAGGGAGATGAAGCGCCAGGCCGAGAAAGCGCTGCAGCTCAACCCCGGCGCGGCTCGCTGAGCGCTCCGCCCTCGCTGGCGGCCGGACCGGGAAGTTTTCACGGCGCGCGGCAAGTCTCAGGAGTCACGATGCAGCGGCTGCTGAGTCGGATCAGCAAGTTCCTCTTCTGCGCGCCGCACGATAGCCGCGGCGCGCGGGCCTGTCAGGCCGCCTTCCTGGCCGTCCTCTTCGTCCTCGGCGCGCTGCACTGGGCCGCCTTCCTCGACCTGGGCGAGATGCGGATGACTGTCGAGGACTGGCCGCTGCAGCTCATGTACGGCAACGTCCTCAAGCAGGCCGTCACGCAGCATGCGATGCCGTGGCACATCTCGCGGCAGGTGCTCAACACCACGCACTTCCTGGCGATCCCGGAGACGACGCTCTCGCCGCAGGTGCTCGCGCTCGCCTGGCTGCCGGTCGGGCAGTACGCGCTCTGCAACATTTTGCTGCTCTACACGGCCGGGTTCATCGGGTGCCTGCTGATCCGGCGGAAGTACCGGCTCTCGGCCTTCGCCACCGCCGTGCTGTTCCTGCTTTTCAACTTCAACGGCTTCGTCACCAGCCACGTCGGCGTCGGGCATGCGTGGTCTCTCGGCTACTTCTTCCTGCCGTTCTTCTGCCTGATCACGCTGAACCTGGCCGAGGGAAAAACCGGCCCGGGCGCCGCCGCCGCCATGGCGTTCGTCCTCCTCGCGATGCTTCTGCAAGGGTCGTTCCACATCGTGATCTGGTGCTGCATGTTCCTGGCGCTGCTGGCGATCGCCCACCGGCCGAGCCGCGCGACGGTCGCGTGGACGATCCTCTTCACCGCGCTCCTCGGCGCGTTCCGGTTCCTACCCTCGGCGCTTGAGTACCGGAACATGAGCGCCTATCGCTTCATCAGCGGCCACCGCTCGCTGTACGACCTCTTCCAAAGCTTCGTCGCCATCAAGGAGCGCTCGGAGTTCAGCATCGGCGGCATCTTCGGGCGGCAGGGATGGTGGGAATACGATTACTACGTCGGGGTCCTCGGGCTCGCCATGCTGATTGTCCTGGGGATCGCCGTCCGCTGGCGCAAGGACTGGGACCTGCGCGGGGGGGAATACAAGGCGCTCGACTGGCCGCTCGGGCTGATGGCGCTGCTCTCGATGGGCTACTTCTGGGCGTTCATCGCCCTGCTGCCGCTGCCGCTGGTCAACTCCGAGCGCGCCTCGTCGCGCTTCCTGATCATCCCCGTCCTGCTGCTGGTGGTGATCTCCTGCGCGCGCATGCAGGAGGCGCTCGACCGCCTGATCGCGAGGGGAAACTTGAAGTGGCTCCTCGTGCCGGCGTTCCTCATCAGCGCGTTCGAGATCATCAACCATTCCGTCCGCTGGTCCGTCGTGCTGTTCGAGCGGACGGAAGTTCTCTACCCGTATCCGGTGGACGTCCGCATCGTCGCCGCGCCCGCGACGGCGTACGAAACGGTCTTGAAGCTCTCGCTCCTCGTCTCCGCCGCGACGGCGGTTTTCCTGCTCGGGCTGCTCATCTGGCGCAAGTGGAAGGGCGACCGCTCGACCGGGGATCGCGCACTCGGCTGAAAGGAGGCGCGATGAAAAATCAGGGGCTTACACTCGTCGAAGTGGTCGTGGTTCTCTTCATAGTCGCACTTCTCTGCCTGATCTTGATTCCGGTTTTCACCGCTTCAAGCCCGGATCGTCGCCCGAGATGCGCGAGTAACCTCTACGATATCGGCGCAACGCTCGCCATCTATTGCGCCAGTAACGACGATTATCTGCCGAGTTGGGCGTGCTACGGCTCGACCACGGCCACAGTCTGTCCGAATCCCAACGGCGACCTGCACAATCCGATCACGAACTACGCGCTTCCTCCGGTGCCAAGCCGGCACATGGTTGTTGCGTGCAGCTTAGAGCACAACGCAGCCACCGGCGCCCCGTGGAACGTCAAGGACCTCTCGCCACGGACCGGCGGTTCCCAGGTGAAGGCGAATTTCGTCCCGGTGGGGCTTGGAATCCTAGTGGCGAGCCAATATCTGGCTGACGTGCGGGTGCTCGATTGCCCTCAGATGCGAAGCAGCGCCACCACGTACTATAACAACTTCGAATACCATTACGACCCCGCGGCATGGGAGAAGATCGCCGGCTCGCCTGGCATCGGGATGCTTACGCAGATGTTTCTAGCCGGCGACGGCAGGTGGCTGTTCCAGACGCCGCTGGCTGACGGCAATAAAGGTGTTGCGATCCTCTCCAGCTATGCCTACCGCGATACCCCATTTTATTATGACCCGAATCCCGCAGGCGGAAGTGATCCGGCGGGCTTGGACAATGGCAGCGGCCAGTGCGTCGTGCCGCTGGAATCAGTGTCCCCTTTGGTATTTCCCCAATTCATGACACCGGCGTTCAAGACGCGCCGCGCGCTGCAGGACCGGGCCATCTGCTCCGACACCTTTGATTATGCCTGGAACACATCCATGCCAACCGGCTTCAAATCGGGCGGCGGCCTCGCGAGATCGGCGCACAAGGTCGGTTATAACGTTCTCTACGGAGACAACCACGTCAAGTGGTATGATGATTCGGACCACCGCATCAGCAACTTCAGTGGATGGAATACCGGCTACACTTATACCTTGCCCAACGGAACTACCGGCCGCGCAACCGCCCTTATGGGCGTGGACGATTTGACGATCAGTTCACCGACCAGCCAACGGGTCTGGAACCTTTTCGACCGCGACGCCGGCATCGACACGAAGTAGCTGGCAGCCATCATCGGTTGAGCCGCATGGGAACGGCTTACGCTTTTCAGAGAGCCCCAATCTCCCAATTTCCCAATGTCCCGATTTCCTAATGACAGCAGCACGCTGCACGTTTCACGGCCATAACGGTGACGGACGACGCGGCGTTTTTGAGATCGGAGGCGACGTCGGCGGTGATCGGGTCGCCGCCGATGTCAGCCTTGTTGCGCCGGCGGTCGGAGAGGATCTTCACGCTCGCGAAGCCGGCCGCGCGGATCGCGTCCAGGTAGTCGCGCCGCAGCAGCGCGCCGGCGATGCAGGCGCTGTAGAGCTGTTCGTCCGCCTTCAGCTTCGCCGGCAGCGCGCGTTCGAGGACGATGTCCGAGACGATCATCCGCCCGCCGGGCTTCAACACGCGGTGCACCTCGCGGAACACCTGCGGCTTGTCCGTCGAGAGGTTGATGACGCAGTTGGAGATCACGACGTCCACGGCCGCGTCGGCGACCGGCAGCTTTTCGATGAGCCCCCTGCGGAACTCCACATTGTCGAGCCGCGCCGCTGTGCGGAATTTCTCCGCGTTGCGGCGCGCGAGCCGGAGCATCTCCGGCGTCATGTCCACGCCGATGGCCTTTCCCTTCGAGCCGACTTTCTGCGCGGCCAGGAACACGTCGCGCCCCGCGCCGCTGCCCAGGTCGAGGACGGTGTCGCCTTTCTTCAGGTGCGAGAAGGCCACCGGGTTGCCGCACGAGAGGCCCAGTTCCGCTTCCGGGACCGGCTGGTCCGGCACGTCGCAGGACTTGTCGCAGCACGAGGCCGCGCGCCTGCCGCAGCGGGAGGACTGCCGCCGGGCAACGGCCGCATAAGCCTTCTTCACCATCGTGTGAGTCGCGTCATTTCGTCGCATGGTTTTTCTCCTGGTTAGGAGATTGGGTGATTAGGAGATTGGGAGATTAGGAGGCTGTCGCAGCGCTCTTCAGATGTCCCAATCTCCTAATCTCCCAATTTCCCAATGTCCTAACGTTTCTCCACAGGGTTCAAGAGATCTTCGATAATCTCGATCGCGTCGCGGATGGCCTTGGGGCAGATGGTCTGGTGGCGGCCGCTCTCGACGGCGTACTTGTAGCCTTCCGCCGTGGACAGGTCGCAGCCGATGATGTCGCGGCACAGGAGCGATCCGCTGCGCGCCTTGAAGCGCGCGAGGAATTCCTGCGCGATGCGGCCGGCCTCCGCTTTCGCCGCGAGGTCCGTCGCGTCCTTCACGGAGCATTTCAGCCCGACGGTCATCAGCGCGCCGGTCGCCGCGCCGCAGACGTTGCCGCTGCGGCCGATGCCGCCGCCGAACGCCTGCGCCACCCGCACCGCCGTCTCGCGCGGCAGGCCGTACTCTTGCCCGCAGCTCACCAGCACGGATTGCGCGCAGTTGTACCCCTGCAGGAACATCGCCACGGCGGCCTCGCCGTTCTTGCTCATGGTTTTCCTCCTGCAACGACGACTTCACTTCATGCTCCAGCGGAGCGAAGGGCCTCCGCCGGGACCCCAGGAATCGTTCTTCCGCGCCGCCTCACGGGCGGCGCAACGTCGTTACTTCCCTCAGCCAAAGCCTGTGCCGGTCGCCGTGAACTTGATGGCGCCGGGCGCCAGCCCCAGCGAGGTCCCGATGGCCGACCCCATGTTGGCCCAGATCGCTTCGCCCTGATAGCCGACCTTGCCGGCCGGGCTGATGTAAACGACGACCGGAACCGAATGCACGTTCCACCCGTCGCGCGTGGCTGCTCCGACGTCGTAAAGGACCGGCGCGCCAGGGTCGTTCCGCGCGTAGAACTCCCGCACGTCGGACTGCGAATCGCCGGTGTTCAGGACGACTGCGTTAACGTTCCGCCCGGCGAGCGTCTTGGAGACCGCCGGCATCTCCCGCAACGCGGCCGCCGAGAAAGGACAGGAGGTATCCACGAACAGCAGCACCAGCCCGCCGCTTCCTTTGTACTCGCCCAGGGGCTTGATCCGGTCTTTCAGGTCGGGCAGTTTGTCCGCCAGGAGTTTCTCGACGTCGAGCTCCCTTGCGCCGAATTGCGGCGCGTTGCCGTCCGGGTCCTGGTTCTCGGCCACGAGAGCCTGGGCCCACTTCACCAGGTTCTCCTGCGGGTAATTGCCCTGGTAGCGAATGTGCCCGAACTTGTCCGCCAGCAGGAACGTGGGATAGGCCGTGGCGCTGAGCGCCTTGGCCAGAGCGGATTGGCGGTCCCGGTAAACGGGAAACGGCGGCGCCTTGTCTTTGAAGTACTGCGCGACGGCTGCGTCGTCCGGGTTGCCTTCCACGCGCACGAACGCCAGGCCGGGCACTGTGCCGGCCGATTGCAGGGCGATCATGTTGTCGAGGCCCTGTCCGCTCAACACGCAGCCGACCATTCCGAACTCGATCAGGACGGGCTTGCCCTCCAACTTCAACCCGCTGAGGAAGCCGGCCAGGGCGAGTTCCTTCGGCGACTTGACCGCGGTAGAAGTGGCGCAGCCGACGACAACAGGTTTTTGCTGCACGTCGGCACCGGGATTGCACCCGGACCAGAGCAAGCCGCCGGCCGCCAGCGCCACGCCCAGGACGACTCTTGCAGGCGAACATCGCGTCAGTTTCGCATCCATCGCCGCCTCCTTATTGCGCTGAGCGCCCGCCGACGGCGCAGCCGGGCGCGACCTCGGCCGGCTCGCCGGCGAACCACTTCCTCTTGAGCCACAGGCTGACATTCACCAGGCCGATCAGCGCCGGCACTTCCACCAGCGGGCCGATGACCGCGGCGAATGCGGCCCCGTGGTTGATGCCGAACACCCCGACGGCCACCGCGATGGCCAGCTCGAAGTTATTGCTGGCCGCCGTGAACGACAGCGTGGCGCTCTGCGCGTAATTCGCGCCGACCTTCCGGCTCATCCAGAAGCTCGCCAGGAACATCACGACGAAGTAGATCAGCAGCGGCACGGCGATCAGCACCACGTCAAGCGGCCGCGCGATAATCTTCCGGCCCTGCATGGAGAACATTACCACAATCGTGAACAGCAGCGCCACCAGCGTGATCGGGCTGATCTTCGGAATGAAGGCGCCATGGTACCACTCCTTGCCCTTGAGCTTCACCAGGACCGCGCGCGTGATCATGCCGGCCAGGAACGGAATGCCCAGGTAGATGAACACGCTCCGCGCGATCTGCCCGATGGTGATGGCCGAGGTGTCGGCCCCTTTCAGTCCGAGCATCGGCGGCAGGACGGTGATGAAAAACCATGCATACACGCTGTAGAAAAACACCTGGAAGATGGAGTTGAACGCCACCAGCCCGGCGGCGTATTCGGCGTCCCCTTTGGCCAGGTCGTTCCACACGATCACCATCGCGATGCAGCGGGCAAGGCCGATCATAATCAGGCCGATCATGAACTCCGGCCGCCCGCGCAGGAACAGCACGGCCAGGCCGAACATCAGGACCGGGCCGATGACCCAGTTCTGGAGCAGCGACAGGCCCAGCACCTTGTAATTGCGGAAGACGTCGCCGAGTTCCTCGTACTTCACCTTCGCCAGCGGCGGGTACATCATCAGGATGAGGCCGACGGCGATGGGGATGCTCGTCTGCGTGCCGGCGGGGCGAAGCGAGCCGATCCAGTCGCCGACGCCCGGCGCGAGATATCCCAGCAGTACGCCCGCCGCCATGGCCAGGAAAATCCAGAGCGTCAGGTACCGGTCGAGAAACGACAAACGCCTTGCGAGGCTTTCATTCATTCGATCTTTCCGTTGCTGTGAGAGTCATGGCTGGCTCTTGATCCACTCCCTGATGCGAGCCTCGATCCGGTCGCGGACTTCACGGAACCTGGCCAGCTTTTCGTCGTCGGCGCCGGCGAATGAGGCGGGGTCTTCAAAGGGCCAGAACAGCCGGCCGCCGATGCCGGGGAAGGTCGTCGGACAGTTGCGGTCGGCTTGCTCGCACACGACGATCAGGTGGTGAAAATGCATCTTGCCCAGGTACTCGCGCACGCTTTTCGAGCGCTGCCGGCGGATGTCTATCCCGGCCTCCTGCATCACGCGCACCGCCAATGGGTGGATGGGCCGCGGGTCCAACCCCGCGCTGTGCGGTTCAAAGCGGTCTCCGCCGTACTTGCGCAGGAAGGCCTCGGCCATCTGGCTGCGCGCGGAATTGCCTGTACATAAGAAGAGCACGCGCGCCTTGTGATTCCAGCCCGCGCCGGTCAATGCCTCCGGAATGCGCTCGACGTACGCGCGGATCTCATCCCGGACGCGCCGGTAATGTCCCAGCGCCTCCTCTTCGGTCCTGGCGTCCCTGGCGAGGCGCGGCGGATCGTCGAATCCCACGTGGACGATCTTCGCCTTGCCCGGAAACAGCGGGCAGCTCTCGTGCGCGTGGTCGCAGACGGTCACCACGTAGTCGAAAGGCACGTCCTTCACTTCGGCCACGCTCTTCGAGCGCTGGCGCGAGATGTCCACTCCGGCCTCGGCCATCGCCTTCACCGCCAGCGGGTTCAGCCCGTGGGTTTCGATGCCGGCGGACCAAGCCTCGATCACGTCGCCTTTGAGGCGTCGCGCCCAGCCCTCGGCCATCTGGCTTCGGCAGGAATTGCCCGTGCACAGGAACAGGACCTTGAGCGTCTTCGCCATAACTCTCTCCACGGCAGCGACTAACTACGATACCGTTCACACAGTTGCCGCACGTCCATCTTGCGGATCGCTTTGAGCCGGGCGGCGTCGCGGGCGATCTGCGGGTCTTTCGCGAGCGACTGGCGGACCCAGCGCAGCGCCTCGCGCGCGGCCTCCGGCGCGTCCGGGCCGGCGAGCCGGTAATAGATCCAGCGCCCCTCCTTGCGCGACTCGAGCAGCCCGGCCCGGTGCAGGATATTCAAGTGCTTCGAGACCGTCGAGGGCGCGAGCTGCAGCAGCTCGATGATCTGGCAGACGCACAGTTCGCCGTCGCGCAGGCACATCAGCGCCCGCGTCCGGTTGTCGTCGGCCAGCGCCTTCGTGACCGCCATGAACTCCTTCATCTTTCGCTCCTATACTTCGCCATATAACGAATTATATCGCGTCGCGGGCTGAGCGTCAAGCGCCTCGTTGACACGCGCCGCCGCAATGGCGGATAATCCCGCCGAGGGAAGAGGCGCCTCCTGTCGGAAGGACCGCAGGGCCGCAATGAGCTCAAAGAGAAAAAAGCCGGGCACGGCTCCTGATGCGCAATCCGGCCGCGCCGAGGCAGCCGCCGCTGAGGCGCGGGCCGAGCGCCCGCGGCGCACGTGGCTCGCCGCCGCAATCCTGCTGGCCTTTGTGCTGGTGATCTTCGGCGACGTGCTCTTCGCGACCGGCGACCGGGTCGTCTCCGAAGCGCGCACCGACATCTGCCTGCAATACGCGCCGTGGCGGGACTTCGGCTTCTCGCAGTTGCGCCACGGGAATTTCCCCCTGTGGAACCCGCACATCTTTTCCGGCGCGCCGTTCTTCGGCGGGGCGCAGACGGGCCTGCTCTATCCGCTGAATTGGCCGTACCTCTTCCTGCCGCTGGCCCGGGCGATCAACACCGGCGTGGCGCTGCACGTGTTCCTGGGCGGCCTGTTCATGTACCTGTGGGCGAGCCGGCGCGGGCTGCGGTTCCTGGCCTGCCTGTTCTGCGGCGTGCTGTGGATGTTCTGCGGGCAGCACTATTACCATATCATGGCGGGGCACCTGACCGGCCTGATCTCGACGGCGTGGATCCCGTTGCTGTTCCTTACGCTGGACGGCCTTTTCGAGGACGCGAACGCCTCTTTCATTCCGCACTCCGCCTTCGCCAAGGCTTCGGCGGACGAGTCCGTACTCCGCACTTTGCACTCCAAATGGATTCTGCTGGGCTCGCTGACGATTGCGATGATGGCCCTCGGCGGCGACCCGCAGTATCTCTTCCACGTCGGCGTGGCCGCGGCGATCTATTCGGCGCTCTGCTGGGTGAGGTCCGTGAACCGGGCGCGGATCCTGGCGGGGCTCGCGGCGATATGCGCCGTCGGCGCCGCGATCGCGGCCGTGCAGATCCTCTCGGGCATGGAGACGACCGGCGAGAGCCTTCGCGGCGGGCACGGCGTGCCGTACGATTTCGCCCGCGTGTTCTGGCTGCCGCCGGAGAATTTCCTGACCTTCCTGGCGCCGGGCTTCTTCGGGCCGGAGACCGAGACGGCCTTTTTCCGGTACTGGGGCCGGTGCTTCGTGTGGGAGATGTGCCTGTTCATCGGCCTCACCGGCCTGCTGCTGGCGATTTACGGGGCCGTCGCCGGCGAGCGCGCGAAGCGGCGGTTCTCGCTCGCGATGGTGCTGGTGCTGCTGGTGCTCGCGCTCGGAGCCTGGCTGCCGCCGGTGGTGACGGGGCTTTTCCCTTCGCTCATCGGCGTGGTCCTTCTGCTGAGGTTCTGGAGGGCGGCCGCGGACAGGCCTCGGCTGCGGCTGTTCATCCGGACGGCGCTGGTCCTTCTGCTATCGGCGGTGCTGGCTCTGTGGTGGTTCACGCCGCTTTTCGACGTGCGGCTTTTCCGCCTCCTTTACGATTGGGCGCCGGGGTTCAACCGGTTCCGCGGCATGTCGAAATTCGCCGTGCCGGCCACGGCGTTCCTGGTGCTGCTTTCGGGCATCGGGCTGGACCGGCTCCTGCGCGCGGAGAAGTTCAACGTGCGCCTGGCGGCGGCGCCGCTGGTACTGGCGGCGCTGCTGATCGGCCTCGGCGCGGGAATGGCGGTGTCGGTCGGGCCGACGGAACCGGCGCCCTGGTGGTGGCGGATCATGCGCGACGTCCGCGACACGCCGGAAATTCACATGTACAACAGGCTGTACAACGATCCCGCGTTCGCGCGACAGGCCCAGGTCCATGCGGGCCAATCGCTGCTGTGGGCGGCCGGCCCGTGCGTGGTCGCCGGAATCTGCCTGCTCTTCCTCAAATCGCCGCGGAAACTCGGCCTCTGCCTGGCGGTCCTCGGCATGGGCGAGATGCTCCTCTTCGCCGGGTCGCTGAGGACGTCGTTCGATCTCTCGAAGAGAGCGTTCGGCCTCAAGGATTTCTTCCAGGGCCACCCCGGCGACTTCCGCGTCCTGCAGCCGGCCGAGGGCGATTTCGTCATGGCGGCCGGCGGATACGACATCTGGGGATATGGCCCGCTGGTGCCCGAGCGCTACGGGCGCTTCATGTGGTTCACGCAGGGCATAGACCCGGACGTGGCGGAGCCTTCGCTGCCGTTCCGCCTGTATCTGCCGATTTACAAAATGCTCCGCTGCCAGTACAGCATTCTGCCGGCCATCCCGGCGGAGGTGCACGACATCCTGCCGCACGTCGCGCTGATGCGGGACTACGTGCTTCTGACGAAGCGCGACGACATCTTCGCCGCGCTGATTGACGTGCGCTTCGATCCGAGCCGCCAGGTGATCCTCGAGTCGCGGCCGGACCCGGAGCCCGCGCCGGCGAGCAAGCCGGGCTACGCGGCGGTGGTGGAATCGGGCACGGACTACCTGGTCATCGAAGCGGAGACGGAGCGGCCGGCGATCCTGCTGGTGACCGACGACTATTCCGCCGGCTGGCGCGCGCGGCCGCTGGAGGCCGGCCCGCAGTCGCACTACGAGATCATGCCCGCGAACTACTGCCTGCGCGCGGTGCCGCTGCAGGCGGGCCATCACAAGATCCTGATGGAGTACGCGCCGCGAGGCTTCCGGATCGGGTTGTGGATTTCCATCATCGCGGCGGCCGGCTGGCTGGCGGCGCTCGGCGGGCTGCTCGCCCGAAAAGCGCGGCGTTATTGACGGTCCATGTCCACGAAGTAAACGACGGTGGCGGGCTCTAAGGTCTTCTCAGTGTCCCGGCGCCAGCGCCAGAGTCCGGCCGGGAGCTTGGATTGCGTGACCTCGATCAAGAATTTGTTCTCGCTCGGCGACCAATGAACGTACGACGGGCCGAACGGCATTGCCGGAGCCGGCAAGCGGAATTTTCTGCCGGTCTTCGTGTCCACGATGAACGCCGGGGCGAAGAAGCCGCGTTCGGCAGCCGCGAACGCAAAACGTCCGTCAAAGGAGCGCGTCCGGGGCATCCAGGGCTGGTGGAACTCGAACTCATCTTGCGATATCGTTGTCTGGGCGGGCGGCGACTGCGCGAAATCGAGCGTGACGCACTCGACCCGCGCAGGCGGATTCTCTGAGACGCGGCAGACGTAAAGCCGCTGGGACTTGTCCGGCCGGCGCCATTCAAGCCACTGGGTCCCGGCGGCGTAGAGCTTCGCGGGCGCATCGACGGAATTGATCTTCCACGCCCAGACGACGAACGGTTTGCCGGGATGCGGGAACTCGCCGCTCTCGGGCAGCGGGGTAAGGTGGGTCGTCGGGTAATTCCCCTTGTCCAGCGGCCGCGAGCCGGACAGCCATAGGACCGTTCCGTCGTCGCGGAGCGTGATCGGGGAAACCTCTTTCAGCGGCACGGGGAAGTTCACGGTCTCCACCTCGCCGGTCTCAAGGTCATAGACTTTCCACGCAACCGGTTCACGCTCCGTACCCCAAATGGAAACGAGAGCATGACGAGAATCGGGCGATATAACAGCGCCGTTCCCGAAGTACGGCGCCTCGTCAACGACTCGCGGTTCCGCGTTCCTGGGGACGAGCCAGAGCTGGTCATCCGGCTGGCCCTTGACGCAGAGGAGCGCCGCATCCTCGCCGACCGCGAGAGTGTGCGCATGGCCGGGCAGGACGGCGCGGCGTTCCAGTTTTAAGTCGCGCGAATACCAGCACACCGAGGCCGGCTCATCGGGTGAGGCGAAAGAATCGCCCTCCGTTATCCAGAAAGCATCGCCCTTGGGCGTCCACGGGCTGCGAATGTCAAGGCTGCCGGCGTCCACGCGTATCTCGCTGATCTGGTGAAAGCTTGTCCACGCGCACCAGAACCCGGCCGCGGCCAGAACAAAAGTCGCGCCGGCGTAGCCCCATCCGCCGGCCTTCCTGCCTTTGATCACCATGATCGCCGCACCGGCCAACGTACCGGCCGCGGCGCCCAGGCCAGCGGCGATCAGCGCCAGGCCGCTCGGGAAGAAAAATGGCATGAAAGGGCCTGTAAGCGAGAGAAAGGCGAACGTATTGAAGATCCCTGCGATCAGTCCGAATGCCCTGGGCGCATGGCTGGCGCAAAACGCCATGGCCATCGCTCCGATCATCAGTGCGATGACCGCCGCCAAAAGGGCCGCCAGGAAATTCTCGCCGCGAATAATAGCGAAGCTGCACCCTGCGGTCATGGCGGCGCAGGCGAGCATCACTAAAACCAAGACCCACCGGTATCGGGCTGATAAGGAAAGGCGTTCGTCGCAGGCCAGTTCCCCATGGATCCGCTCAGCCGGGACGTGAGCGCGGATCGCCTCGGCAAACTGCGGGTTCGCACAGACGCCTCGGGGGACCGAGATCAAATCCTGCCGCTGCGGACTGAACGTCCAGAATTTCCGCGGGCGGTCCAGGCGCACTTGCAACGCGCAGCCTTTCCAGCGCGATGCGCGCCGGACTTCGAGCACCTCGTCCCAGCGAAAATGCAGCGGACGCCCGCTGAAGCGGCCGGTCTCCAGCGGAAGCAACGTCATTCCCTCGCGATCAAGGAGCGCCCGGCGAGGCATTCTATATCGGGCCGAGTAAAGAGCATCGGCCCCTACGGCAATGCCAATGAGCAGCAGGCAGACCACGCCCCAAATGCCCAAAGTCACGAATTCCAAAAGGACGCAGAACGCAAATGGTATGATCATAGGCAACGCGGCCGCCAGCTTGGATTCCGTCCCAGCGACGATCTCCGTCTGCGAGCCGGCGTTCGCCTGAGAATCGTTCATCATGTCCAACCCCTTTAGCCGGCGCGGTCGTTGCGATGCCGCGGCGCTATTGACGGTCCATGTCTACGAAGTAGACGACCATGGCGGCATCGAACATCCCCTCGGAACCGCGGCGCCAGTGCCAACGCCCGCCCGTCAGCTTCACTTCCGGGATTTCCATCAAGCACTTGTGCGCCTTCGGCGACCACCAAAGAGGCACCGTGCCAAGTATCACTGCTTGCAACTGCATGCCGAATTTCCTGCCGGCCTTCGTGTCCACAATCCATGCGGGAGCGAATCTGCCACCGCCGATCTCAAACGCGAACCGTCCGTCAAAGGAGCTGGCCGGCCGCGGCGTCCACGTCGTGACGAACTCCTCCTCGGAGATCGTTGCCTCCGCAGGAAGCGACTGCGTGAAATCCAGCTCGACGTACTCGACCCGCGCGGGCGGGTTTTCGGAGACACGGCAGACGCGAATTCGCCCGGGCTCGTCCGAGGGCCTCCAATCGAGCCACTGCGTTTTGGCGGCGCAGACTTTCACAGGCGAGTCGGCGGAATTGACCTTCCACGACCAGACGACGTACGGCTTGCCGGGAACCTGGAAGTCGCCGCTCTCGGGCACCGGAACGTGGCGGCTCACCTTGAGATTCCCTTTGTCCATCGCCAGCGAGCCGCGCAGCCATAGAGCCGTCAGGTCGTCGTGGAGCGCAATCAAGTCAACCTCACTCACCGGCATGGGAAGGTTGACCGGCTCGACCTTGCCGGTATCAAGGTCGCAGATTTTCCAGGCGAGGATTTTGCCTCGCCTGTCCCGATCTGCCATGAGTGCGTGCCGAACATCGGGCGACGTGCTGACATTGATGAAGTAGGGCGCCTCGTTAATGACTCGCGGCTCCGCGCGTCTCGGCACGAACCAGAGTTGATCGTGCGACTCGCCGGCCTTGAAGAACGCCGCTTCCCGGCCGACTGCGAGAAGGCTCGCACCGGCGGGCAGGACGCTCCGGCGTTCCAGTTTCGCATCGGATGAATACCAGCACACCGTCTTCGGCCGCCCGACCGCCCCGGAAGAATCGTCCTCCGTCAACAGGAACCCGTCGCCGTTGGGCGTCCAGGCACTGCGATAATCCACCTCTCCTGCGCCCAGGCGTATCCCGGCGACCTGGGGAAAGCCGGCCCATCCGCACCAGAACCCGGCCGCGGCCAGAAGAAAAGTCGCGCCGGCGCAGAATCCTGCGCGGGACTTCCTGCCGTTCATCACCATGACCGCCGCGCCGATCAGCGCGCCGGCCAGCGCGCCCCAGTAACCGGCGATCAGCTTCAGAGCGTGGGGAAACGAAAACGCTACAATTATGGTGAACGCCGCCAGAAACACGAATGTAAACAGGAAACCCGCGACCACCCTGAACGCGGGCCGCGCACTATCCGTGCAAAGGACCATGGCCACCGCCAGGATTAACAGGTCGAGGATTGACCTCGGGAGACCCGCGCTGCGGAAAGCGACGAAGCTGCACCCTGCGGCCGCCGCAGCGCAAAGGAAGAGCACCAGCATCAGGACCCAGGCGTATCGCACCGGGAAAGAAAGGCATTCGTCGAATGCCAGTTCCGCATGGATGCGCTCAGCCGGCACGAAGGTGCGAAGCGCCTCGGCGAATCGCGGCTCCGTCCAGATGCGTTGGGGGACCACGACTGAATTCTTCGACTGCGAAAAGAACGCCCAGAATTTCCGCGGGCGGTTGAGGCGGAGCCGCATCGTCCCGAACGGCATCCGCCGGACTTCGACGACCTCGTCCCAGCGAAAATGCTGCGGACGCGCGCTCAGGCGGCCGATGCCGCGTGGAAGCAACGTCATTCCCTCGCGATCAAAGAGCGCACGGCGCAGCTCTGCATATCGGACGCCGAATAGAAAGCAACACGCGACGGCGATGCCCATGAGCGACAGGAAAACCGCGCTGCGGACGCCCAAAATCAGGAAATCGACAGATACCGTCAACGCAAACGCTATGATAAAAGGCAGCACGCTCCGTAGATCGAGTCGCGTCCTGGCGGCGATCTCCGTCTGAGGTCCGGCGTCTGCGCTTGAACCATTCACCATGGCCCAACCTCTTTAACCGGTGCGGTAATTGCGATGCCGCGGCGTTATTGGCGGTCCATGTCCACGAAGTAGACGACGAAGACGGTGTCGAACATCTCCTCGGACATGTGGCGCCAGTGCCACCGGCCGCCCGCAAGCACGAATTCCGGGACTTCCATCAGGAACTTGTGCGCGCCCGGCGACCACCAAAGGGACGCGTCGTTATACGCCGTAGCCCGCGACACCATGCCGAATTTCCGGCCGGTCTTCGTGTCCACAATCCAGCCGGGAGCGAACCTGCCTGCATCTTTGGGCTCGAACGCGAAGCGTCCGTCGAAGCACCTGTCCTGCGGCTGCCTCCACGTCCTGTCGAACTCCTCCTCTGAAATCGTTGTCTCGGCAGGCGGCGACTGCGAGAAATCCAGCGCGACGTACTCGGTCCGCGCGGGCGGACTTTCGGCGACGCGCAAGACGCAAAGCCGCCCGGGCTCAGCGGACCGTTCCCAATGAACCCACTGCGTTTTGGCGGCATGGAGCCGCGCCGGGGCGTCGGCGGAATTGATCTTCCATGACCAGACGACGTACGGCTTGCCGGGATGCGGGAATTCGCCGCTCTCCGGCACGGGATTAGCGCGCGGCCACGGGCGATTCTCTTTGTCCAGCGGCCCGGAGCCGGATAGCCATAGGACCGTTCCGTCGTCGCGCAGCGCGATCACGGTGGTCTCGCTCAGCGGCACGGGAAAGTTGACCGGCTCGACCGCGCCGGTCTCAAGGTCGCAGATTTTCCAGGCGAGAATATTGCCTCGTCTGTCCCAATCGGCGATGAGTGCGTGCCGACAATCGGGGGATATCATGTTCCTGTATCCGAAATATGTCGCCGTATCAATGACTCGCGCTTCCGCGTGCCTGGGAACGAACCAGAGTTGCGAGCCCTCCTTGCGGTTGGCGTAAAAAAGCGCCGCTTCCTGGCCGACCGCGATAAGGAACGCATCGACAGGCAGGACGGCCCGGTGTTCCAGTTTCAAGTCGGAGGAATACCAGCGCACCGTCAACTGCCTTTCAGGCGACCCGGAATGAGCGACCCCTGTCCACAGGAAAGCCTCGCCGTTGGGTGTCCAAGGACTCCGGTAAAACCATCCGGTGCCCAGACATGTTGCGGCGACCCCGTGAAAGCCGGCCCAGCCGCACCAGAACCCGGCCGCAGCCAGAAGAAAAGTCGCGCCGGCATAGCGCCATCCGCCGCGCTTCCTGCCGTGTATCACCATAATCGCCGAGCCGATCAGCGCGCCGGCCAGCGCGCCCCAGTAACCGGTGGCCAGCTTCAGACCCCGGGGCAGCAACAACGCCGCCATTGCCGTGGACGACATCAGAAGCGTGAATGTGAACAGGAGTCCCGCGACCACCACGAGCGCGGGCCGCGCGCGGTCAGCGGACCGGCGAAGGAGCATGACCAACGCCAGGATGACCAGCCCAAGACCGCACCTCGCGAGAAATACCATGAACTCCAGGCTGCGGAACGCGACTGAGCCGCACCCCGCGGCCGCCGCAGCGCAGAGGAGCATGACCGGCGCCAGAATCCACCCATACCGGGCAGACCATGAAAGGCGTTCGTCGAATACCAGTTCCGCACGGATTCGCTCAGCCGGCACGAAAGTGCGAAGCGCCTCGGTGAACTGTGGCTCAGTCCGGATGCGTTTGGGAACCCAGATCGAATTCTTCGGCTGCGAACGGAACGTCCAGAATTTCCGCGGGCGGTTGAGGCGGAGCCGCATCGTCCCGAGCATCGCGGGCCGGATTTCAGCGACTTCGTCCCAGCGGAAATGGAAAGGAGGCGCGCGCAGGCGGCCGATGCCGCGCGCAAGAAAAGTCATTCCCTCGCGATCGAAGAGCACGCGGCGGGACTCTGCATATCGGCAGCCGAGAAAAACGAAGAGCACGACGGCGAACTCAAAGAGTGATATGTAAACCGTGTCGGTGATGCCTCCAAGCAGGAATTGGACAGGCACCATCAATGAAAACGGTATGATCAAAAACAGCAGGATCCGCAGATCGAGTTCCGTCCCGACGACGATCTCCGTTTGCGGTCCGGCGTCTGCCTGAGAATCGTTCACCATGGCCTGATCCCCTTAACTGGCCTGGGCGTTCCGGAGCAGAACTTCGGCGAATTCGCGGTCGTTGCGGAGGCGCGGCGCTTTGTTCTGCGGGCCGAAGCGGCCGATCTCCTTCATCGCGCGGTAGAACGTCTTCGGCGGAAGCGCCACGACCTCCGGCGGGCGCATGCCGGCGTCGCCCTGCCGGTGCGCGGCGTAGTCCTCGTTCTGCCGCCGCAGCGCGTCGTCGAGGGCCGCGCCGAACTTCTCCGCGTCGGCCGGCGGCTGGATAAATTCCACGAGCCATTGATGCTGCGGGCGCATGTCCGTCCCGGCCGGCTTGCCCGCTGGATCAGAGATGGGATAGACCGGCACGACGTGGAAGTCCTGCACCTGCGCGCCGGCGGCACGGCAGGCGGCGGCCATCGCGATCTCGACGTCCTCGACGACCAGGTGCTCGCCGAAGGCGCTGAGGAACTGCTGCGTCCGCCCGGTGACGCGCAGGCGGTGCGGGCGCAGCGAGGTGAACCGGACCGTGTCGCCGACGAGGTAGCTCCACAGCCCGCTGTTCGTGCTGAGCGCGATGGCGTAGTCCACGCCGGTCTCCACGTCGGCGACCGTCCGCCGCGCCGGCGGTGCGCCGCCGACCTCCGCGGCCGGGATGAATTCGTAGAACAGCCCCGAGTCCATCATCAGCAGCAGGTCCTGCGTGCCGGGCACGTCCTCGACGCCGATGAATCCCTCGGAGGCGGGATAGACTTCGAGCGTGGTCACCGGCTTGCCGAAGAGCGCCTCGAACGCGGCGCGGTAGGGGCTAAAGTTCACGCCGCCGTGGACGAGGAGCGACAGGTGCGGCCAGACGTCGGCCAGCGTGCGCGCCGGGCGGCCGGCCTTGCGGCGCAGCTCCAGGACGCGCTCGAAAACGCAGATCAGCCACGAGGGCGTGCCGCCGATGCCGCGCACGTCGGCCGCGTGGGCCTCGCGCGCGACTGCGTCGAGCTTCTGCTCCCAGTCCGCGATGGCCGCCGTCCGCCCGGTGGGCAGGCGCAGGAAACCGGTGTAGAGCGGCGTCTCGAGCGCCATGATGCCGCTGAGGTCGCCGGTGAGTATGCCGTGCGGATGGCGCTTCAGCTCCGTGCTGCCGGCGAGAAACATGAACCGCCCGCGGAAGAGGTCCGTGTCGTGCGTGTGGTTGAAGTAGAAGTTGAGGATATCGCGGCCCACGCGCATCTGGCTGTGGATGCCTTCGTCGGAGACCGGGATGTACTTGTTCCCCGCGGCGGCGATCGAGGTCGTGCCGGAGGTGACGGCGAAATACCGCGGGTGGCCCCGCCAGGTGACGTCGCGTTCGCCCTCGAACACGCGGTCCCAGTACGGCTTGAAGTCCGCGTAGGTCCTCAGCGGCACGCGCGCCTGGTAATCGGCGATGGACCCGATGGATTCAAAATGGTGTTCGGCGCCGAAGCGCGTCCGCGCGGCGGTTCCGACGAGGTGGTCGAGCAGGGCTTTCTGGGTCGGCGCCGGGTCGCGCTGCCATTCCGCGACGGTCCGCATCCGAGGACCGGACAGGCCCCGGAAGACCTTACCGATCACGCCTCTCATACATATCCGATCTCGGCCAGGAACTCATCGGCCAGGCGGTTGAGCTCGTCGGGCTGCTCGATGTTCGGCGCGTGGCCGCAGCGGTCGAGCACGAACATCCGCGCCTGGGGCAGGCGCTGGGCGAAGATCTCTCCTACCTCCACCGGCGTGATCGAGTCCTGCTTTCCCCACACCAGCAGCGTCGGCGCGGTGATCGCCGGCAGGCGGTCGTGCAGGTTGAACTCGCGCACCGACCGCGCCAGCTTCACCAGCCGCAGCTTGTTGCGGTTGTCGCGGAGGATGCTCTGGACCTCGTCCACGATCTGGTCGGTCGCGTGGCGCGGATCGAAGAAGACCTGCTCGACTTTGCCGCGGATGTATTCTCGCGGCGGGTCCAGCGGCGGGTACTCGGCCAGGTTCCGCTCCATCAGCCCCGCCGAGCCGGTGAGCACCAGCCCGGCCACGCGATGCGGCTGCTCGAGCGCCACGTTCAGGGCGATCTGCCCGCCCATCGAGTTCCCGAAGAGCACCGCCTGCGCCAGGCCCAGCCGGTCCATCTCCTCGCACACCGTGCGCGTCAGGCTGGCCACGGTGTGATAGGGGGCGTCGCGCCGGTAGAGCTGGAACGCCATCGGCAGGACGCGGTACCGCTCCTGGAAGCGCTCGACCGTCGCAGCCCAGTTGGACACGTCGCCGAAAAAGCCGGAAAAGAGGACCAGCGCCCGAGTCGCGGTCTGCTTCCGTTGACCTGGTCCCAGGAGCGTCCGGCTCGGCATCATCAGGCCTCCACGCAATGAACCCGTCGGCAGGCGAAGAAACCGTCTTGTCCCCGGTGGAGAAGGCGGAAGCCCGCGGCCGCGGGAGCCTTTCAACGCATGCGGGAGGAGTTTATCGGGTTAGGCGCCGTGTGTCAATAACTTGACGCGCTATTAACCCTCGCGCGCCGGAGAATGACGCGAGACCGATTGAACCGCGCGCGCGAGACCGGTATAGTGTTAGCGCGGCCGGTGGAATCTCGCGCTTTCTTCATCGCCGAGGTGGACATGAAGAATATCCTGTGCATCGGCGCCGGATACGTCGGCGGCCCGACGATGGCCGTGATCGCCAAGCACTGCCCCGAGCACCGCGTGGAGATCGTGGACATCAACGCGGAGCGCATCGCGGCCTGGCAGACCGACCGGCTGCCGATCTTCGAGCCGGGGCTGCTCGAGACGATCCGGCTCGCGCGCGGCCGCAACCTCTTCTTCTACACCGACGTCGAGGACCGCATTGACCGCGCGGACATCGTCTTCGTGAGCGTCAACACGCCGACGAAGACCTTCGGCCAGGGAGCCGGCCGAGCCGCCGACCTGCAGTACTGGGAACAGACCGCCCGCCTCATCGCCCGCCGCAGCACGCGCCCGAAAATCGTCGTCGAGAAGAGCACCCTGCCGGTGCGCACCGCCGAGGCGATGGAGGCCATCCTCTCCGGCAGCGGCGGCCGCGTCCATTTCGAGGTCGTCTCCAACCCCGAGTTCCTCGCCGAGGGCAGCGCGCTGAGCGACCTGGAGCACCCCGACCGCGTGCTGATCGGCGCCCACTCGACGCCGACCGGGCGCCAGGCCCAGCAGGACCTCGTGGACATCTACGCGCACTGGGTCCCGCGCGACCGCATCCTTACCACCGGCCTCTGGTCGAGTGAACTGGCCAAGCTGGCCGCCAACGCCATGCTCGCCCAGCGCGTCAGCTCGATCAACGCCGTCGCCGCCCTCTGCGAGCGCACCGGCGCCAACATCGCCGAGGTCAGCCGCGCCGTCGGCATGGACCACCGCATCGGGGCCGAGTTCCTCCGCGCCGGACTGGGCTTCGGCGGCTCCTGCTTCCGCAAAGACATCCTCCACCTCGCCTACCTCTGCGAATCCAACGGCCTGCCCGAGGCGGCGCGCTACTGGGAAGAGGTGCTCCGGATGAACGAAGACCAGAAGGAGCGCTTCGTCAAGACGATGGTCCACACGATGTTCAACACGCTGGCCGGGAAACGCATCGCCGTCCTCGGCTTCGCTTTCAAGCCCGGCACGAGCGACACGCGCGATTCGCCGGCGCTGGCGGTCTGCAAGCTGCTGCTCGACGAGCGCGCCCGGCTGGCGATCAGCGACCCGCGCGCGCTCGAGAGCGCGCAGGAGGACCTGAAAGCCGCCGCCGAGTGCAGTTTCACCGCCGACCCCTACGAAGCCGCGCGCGGCGCGCATGCCATCGCGCTGCTGACCGCCTGGCCGGAGTACCGCGACCTGGACTTCCGCCGCATCTTCGACGCGATGGAGAAGCCCGCCTTCCTCTTCGACGGCTGGAATTTCCTGGACCACGACGCGCTGGCGAAGATCGGCTTCCACGCCTACCGGATCGGAGCGGCTGCGGCGGACTGAGAACTTAACCACCAAGACGCCAAGGCACCAAGGACGATGACGGATTTAGGAACCACAGATGAACACAGATAAACACAGATGGGGCCAAAACGAAATTCGTATCTGTGCTCATCTGTGTTCATCTGTGGTTCCGAAAACTGCCGTCGTCCTTGGTGCCTTGGTGTCTTGGTGGTTAATAGAACCGTTTAGCGCCAGACCCTCGGCACGCGGGCTGTGAGCGAGGTCATCAGTTCGTAGGGGATCGTGCCGAGCGTCTCGGCCGCTTCGACGATGGAGATCTCCGCCGCGCCCTGCCGGCCGTAGAGCACCGCCTCGTCGCCGGCTTGCGCGCCCGCCACGTCGGTCACGTCCACCAGCACCGTGTCCATGGACACCCGCCCGACGATCGGCGCGCGCCGCCCGCGGACCAGCGCCTGCCCCTTGTTCGAGTGCGCGCGGCTGAATCCGTCCGCATAGCCGATCGGCAGCGCCGCGATGCGCGAGGCGCGTGCGGTCCGGAAGGTCCGCCCGTAGCCCAGCGTCGCGCCGGCCGGGAACTCGCGGACGAGCACGATCCGTGTCTTGAGCGTCATCGCCTGGCGCAGCTTCGCCGGAGGCGGCACCTGCGCCGCCGGGAACCCGCCGTAGAGCGCCAGCCCGGGCCGCACCGCGTCCAGGCGCGACTCGGGATGCAGCAGGATGCCCGCCGAATTCGCCGCGTGCCAGAGCGGCAGCCGGATTCCCGCCGCCGCGACCGCCTCGCGGATTTTCAGGAACGCGCCGATCTGCCCGCGCGTGAACTCCACGCCGTCGCTCCCGCGGCCCGGCGGCCCGGCTTCATCCGCCGAGGGAAAATGCGTCATCGCGCCGACCAGCCTCAGACCGCGCAGGCCGGCCAGTTCGCAGATGACGTCCAGCGCCCGCTTCAGCGGGAATCCAAACCGGCCCATGCCGGTATCGAGCTTCACGTGGACGCCGACCGGCGGACCGTGCCGCCGGCGGGAAACTTCGTCCAGCCGGCGGGCGAAATCCAGGTCGCTCAGCGCCGCCTCGAACCCATTCTCGACGATCTCCGGCGCGTCCTCCGGCAGCAGCGCGCCGAGGACGAGCACTTCTCCGGGGATCCCCGCTGCGCGCAGCGCCGCGCCTTCCTCGACCAGCGCCACGCCGAACCGCTTCACGTCCTCCGCCGCCAGCGTCCGGCCGACCGCCGCCGCGCCATGGCCGTACGCGTCGGCCTTGACCATGCCGATGATCTCCACCGCCGGCCCAACCAGCGCCCGTATCGCGCGCAGGTTGTCGCGGATGGCGGAGAGATCAATTTCCACGATCGTGGGGCGAGGCATGGGGTTCCAACGACAAAACCTAAGAGCCGAGAAAACCAGGAGCGCCTACTTTTCGTAATCGTAATCTTGCTCCTAATCGTACTCGTCCGTTCGTCCGGCTGTAGGTAAAACGGCGATTACGATTACGAGTTTGGTTATTCCCTAAATCATACCTTTCGTTGACGGCACGCCCTTGATCCGCGGATCGAGCTGCATCGCCTGGTCCAGCGCGCGGGCGAAGGACTTGAAGACCGCTTCGGCGACGTGGTGGCTGTTCTTGCCGTACGGGACGTTGACGTGCAGGTTCATGCCGGAGTTGCCCGCGACGGCGCGGAAGAATTCCTCGACGAGGACCACGTCGAAATCGCCGGTCTTCGGAGTCGGGAACGCGACGTTGAAGACGAGCGCGCCGCGGCCGCCGAGGTCCAGCGCCACCTGCGCCAGCGAGTCCTCCATCGGCACGGCGCAATCGCCGAACCGGCGGATGCCCCTGCGGTCGCCGAGCGCCTCCTTCAGCGCCTGGCCGAAGCAGATGCCGACGTCCTCGACGGTGTGGTGCGCGTCCACGTGCGTATCGCCCGTCGCCTTCACGGTCAGGTCCAGCAGCCCGTGCCGCGCCAGCAGGTCGAGCATGTGATCGAGGAACCCGACTCCGGTGGAAATCGCGCCCGCGCCGCCGCCGTCGAGCACCAGCGAGAGCGTCACGTCCGTCTCCTTCGTCTTGCGGCGGACCTCGGACTTGCGGGATGCCATGTTCATCTCCTCAGTTTAATTCATTTTGAAACCACAGATGGACACAGATGAGCACAGATGTGGACAAGAAAGTTATTGCGTATCTGTGTTCATCTGTGTCCATCTGTGGTTAAAATTCTTTGTTCCTCGATGCTTCGCAGGCCGCGGATCAATGCGCTGATCTCGCGGTCGCTGCCGATGGTGATGCGCAGCCCGTCGTCGAGACCGGGCGCGTCGAAATAGCGGACGAGGATTTTCCGGCGCTTCAGCTCCTGGTAAATCCGGCGCGCCGAGAGCGGCGGCGGCACACGCGCGAAGATGAAGTTGCTCTGCGAAGGATAAACGAACCAGCCGCGCGATTCCAGCGCCGCCGTCAGCCGCGCGCGCGTCCGGCGGATTTTCTCCGCGTTCGCCCGCATCGAGCCGATGTCGTCGAGCGCCGCCGCGCCCGCCACGATCGCCAGCCGGTTGACGTTGTAGCTGTCCTTGACCTTGGCCATGCCCTCGATGAGCTTCTCGTCGGCGACGGCCAGGCCGAGCCGGAGGCCGCAGAGCGAAAACGACTTCGAGAACGTCCGCAGCACGATCACGTTGCTGTGGCGTCTCGCGAGTTCCATGCAGTCGAGGTCCGCGAAATCCACGTACGCCTCGTCAATCACCAGCACGCCGCTGACCGCGCGCGCCAGCCGCGCGAGTTCTTTCGGCAACGCCGCGGTGCCGGTCGGGCTGTTCGGGTTCGCCACGATCGTCACCGCCGCGCCCTTGCGGAAAAGCCCGGCGGGCAGCGAGAAATCGCGCGGGTACGGGACCGGGCGCGTGCGCGCGTCCTCGATGGCGGCGAGCGTCGGATAGAGCGAATAGGTCGGCGTCGGATACGCCACGACGCGCTTCGGCCCGGCGAACGCGCGCACAACGATCGTGAGCAGCTCATCCGACCCGTTCCCCGCCAGCACGCATTCCGGCCGAGTCCCGAAGAGTTCCGCCGCCCTGCGCCGGAGCGCGTTGGCCATCGGGTCGGGGTAGAGCCGCACGTCCGCGTTCACCGCCGCCCGGACCGCGCGGAGCACCTTCCGCGATGGCGGATACGGCGACTCGTTCGTGTTGAGCTTGATAAACCCTTTCTCCTGCGGTTGCTCGCCCGGCACGTAGCCGGTCATGCGCTGGATGTTGCGGCGGAAGTAACTCATGTTGCACCTTAGAAGAACTGCAGACGATGGACGATGGAACGAAACCGGTAGTCTATTGTCCCTCGTCTTCAAACCGTATCGTGGCCGCCCGCGCGTGCGCGTCGAGGCCCTCGGCTCGGGCGAGCGTGTCGATGTCGGCGACGCTCTTCCTGAGCGCCGCTTTCGTGTAGCGCAGCACGCTGATGCGGCGGAGGAAATCGTTCACGCTCAGTCCGCTGAAGAACCGCGCGGTGCCGCCGGTCGGCAGCACGTGCGACGGGCCGGCCAGGTAATCGCCGACCGGTTCGGGCGTATAGGCGCCCATGAAGACCGCGCCGGCGGACCGGATTCTTCCGAGCAGAGCGTCCGGCTTCTCGACCGCGAGTTCAAGGTGCTCCGGCGCGAACTGGTTCGCCAGGACGACGGCCTGGTCCAGATCGCGCGTGACGGCGATCAAACCATATCGCTCGAGGCCGTCGCGCGCGGCCTTCTCGCGCGAGAGCTTCGGCAGTTGCCGCTCGATCTCCGCGAGCGTCTCGCGCGCCACGCGTTCATCGGGCGTCAGCAGCACGGCCGCGGCCGGGTCGTGCTCGGCCTGGCTGAGCAGATCGGCGGCCGCGAAACGCGGATCGGCCTTCGCGTCGGCGATGATCAGCACCTCGCTCGGCCCGGCAAGCATGTCGAGGGCGACTTCGCCGTACACCTCGCGCTTGGCCAGCGTGACGAAAATGCTTCCGGGGCCGACGATCTTGTCCACGCGGCGGATGGTCTTCGTCCCGTAGGCGAGCGCGGCGACCGCCGGCGCGCCGCTGATGCGATAGACTTCGGTCAGCTCCGCCACGCGCGCCGCGGCGAGCGTCTGCGGCCAGACGGTCCCGTCGGGCCGGCACGGCGTGACCATCGCGATCTCGTCCACGCCGGCGACCTGCGCCGGGATGGCCGTCATCAGCACCGAGGACGGATACGCGGCGCGGCCGCCGGGCACGCAGAGGCCGACGCGCGCCAGCGGCCGGTACTCCACCGCGACCCGGCCTCCTTCGCGGTTCCACAGCGGCGCGGGCGCCTTGAGCTTGATGCGCTCCTGGAAGCGGCGGATGTTGGCGCTCGCCCGCGCGAGGCTCTTCCGGAAACGCGCCGGCACGGAGCGCCAAGCGGCGTCCATCTCCCTGCGCGTGACAAGGAACTTTTTCGGCGGCAGCGTCGCGCCGTCGAGCTTGCGCGCGTATTCGGAGATCGCCTCGTCCCCGCGCGCGCGCACGTCGCGCAGGATCCTCCGCACGACCTCGAGCGGCGTGAGCGCCTCGCCGAAGATTTCCAGCGTCTTCCGGCGGCTGCTCTCGGAGACCATGCCGCCGCCGAGTCCCAGCTTCGACGAGAGTTCCCGGAGCGCGGCCGAGAGATCGGTTTCTCCGGCGCGGAGAATCTTCATGGCCGAGGGGCCTTCGGGTCGGCCGGCGAATCCAGTTTGCATTCGCGGACGACGTCGCCGACGGAGATGGGGCCGACGCGTGGGATACCGGCGACCTGCGCGCGGTTCACGTTGAGCCGGTCGCCGGCGCCGCCCCAGGTTTCCGGCCGCAGGGAATCGGAGATCATGGTGGCCGAGAGCACGCCGGTCTCGTCGGTCGAGCGCGAGTCCTGCCCCGGCGCCGGAATGCCCTCGCACGTGGTCATCCGCTCCTGCACGTGCGTCGCGCGCAGGTAGCCCTTCGGCAGTTCCCACCGGCCGAGCACCGCGCCGGTGGCGGGATCCTTCACCTCTTCGCCCTGCATGAGGACGACGAAGGTCATCCCAACCTTCGCGCCGGCGAGCGCGCCGACGGCGATGACGATGTACTTGTCCGACAGGATCTGCGCCACCTGGCTTTGCAGCAGTTCGGCCATCGCATGCTCCTTCTGAATTCCAACCCGTTCGTGCATTATAGTCGCAGGGCGCGGCCTGTCAAGGAGAACCCCGCCGTTCGGCCAATCAGGACGGCCTTGAACCCGCCGCGTCGAAAAAACTTGTCTCAAAGTCGCACATGTGATATACTGCCTCGCCGTAGCAGGGTCAATACGGGCACCGCTCAGTCGTGCGGGGACGGGTGTTCTCATCGCCGTCATCGTTTCTGAACGCAACTTGAACGCAACCTCAACGGATCGGAACGAACCTGATGAAGCAAGTCACCTTCGGGAAGACCGGCGTCAAAGTCTCGCACCTGTGCCTCGGCACGATGATGTTCGGCCGGCGCACCGACGAGGCCGAGGCGAGCCGCATCATCTCCGCGGCGCTCGACGCGGGCGTGAATTTCGTGGACACCGCCGCGATGTACGGCGAAGGCGCCGCCGAGGAACTCCTGGGCCGCATCCTCAAGCCCGCGCGCAAGAAAGTCTTCCTGGCGACGAAGGTGCACCGCGGCATTGACGCCGAGGCGATCACCCAGAGCATCGAGGAGAGCCTGCGCCGCCTCCAGACGGACTTCGTGGATCTCTACATGATCCACTGGCCGAAGAAAGGCATGAAGCCGATGGAGGTGATGGAGGCGCTGGACCGCGTCGTGAAGTCCGGCAAGGCGCGCTTCGTCGGCTGCTGCAACTACCCGGCCTGGCTGTTCTGCTACTCGAACGCGATCTCCAGGCTCCACGGCTGGACGGAACTCGTCTGCAACCAGGTGCCGTACAACCCGATCGAGCGCGGCGTCGAGGTCGAAGTGCTGCCGCAGGCGCTCGCGGAAGGGAGCGCCATCACCATTTACCGCACGCTGCTGATCGGGCTGCTGGCCGGGAAATATCAGCCGGGCGGGCCGATTCCCAAGGACTCGCGCGCGGAGACGGACGAGCGCATCACCGACTGGCTCGATCGCTACACCAGCGGCATGCGCTTCCTCCTGGAACTGGCCGCGCGGCGCGGCGTTTCGCCCGTGCATGTGGCCATCGCGTGGGTTTCCTCCTGCCCCGCGGTCACCTGCCCGATCGTGGGCGCCAGCCGGCTCGATCAACTCGAAGACAGCCTCAAGGCGTCCGATTTCGAACTTACCGCCGAGGAGCGCGACGGGATCTCGCGCGCTTTCGGCGCCGAGGTGAAGGAAGAATCCGGCGGCGCTTACGCGGAGCTGCGGCGCGAGTTGTACCTGACGTCGTAGCCGGCGAAGACCGCTCGGCCCGTGCCCGTCCGCCATCATCAGGGACTGCCCGATGGATAACCCTATTGCCGTCTGCGTGGACCGGAATCCGTTTTCGAGCCTCGACGCGCTCGTCGAGGCAATCGCGCAGGTCGGGTTCGCGCGCGTCGAGTGGTTCGAGCCCGGCAGCGCGGATCCGTGGTCCGGGACCGAGACGGCGCCTCAGTTGTGCGCGCTGGACAAGCGGCACAAGCTGGCGCCGCAGTATCACGGGCCATACGAAGCGCCGTTCGACCTCTCGCGCGCCGGCGAAACGCTGCGCCCGCCGCAGGCCATCGCGGCGACGATCTCGACGATCCTCGACCGCGCGCAGCGCCTGGAGGCGTCGCTCGTCACGCTGCATCTCGGCTCCTGCCCGGCCGGGACCGGCCGCGCCGCGGCGCTCGGCAACGTCGCCGCGGGAATCCGCCTGGCGGTTCCGGAACTCGAGCGGCGGCGAATGCGCCTCGCGCTCGAGAACCACACGAAGGCCATCATCACCGACGCGCTCGGCGATCGGCCGGAGGATTTCGAACAGGTCATGGCCGAACTTCCCTCGCCGCGGATCGGGCGCACGCTCGACCTCGGGCACGCGCACATCAACAACCAGCTCGAGGAATTCCTCCGCCAGCCGTTCGACCGCGTGTTCAACATCCACCTGCACGACAACCTCGGCGCGGAGGACCAGCACCTGCCGCTGGGCGATGGAGCGATCCGGTGGGGCGAGATTTTGCCGCGCATCGCCGGGGAAGGCTATCGCGGGCCGCTGACGTTCGAGTTTTTCGCGCCGGCGGACGCATACCTGCGGGCGATGGCGATCGTTCGCAACGCTACCCCAAGCGCCTGAACGAGTTGCGATACGCGCTCCGGCGCCTCCCGCCGGACCCGGTTGTTTTCCGCCGAAGCACTCTGGTAGAATCTTTCGTCACTGCCTGGGGTTGAAAACGCGCATCAGCGCGAGCGCAGAAGCTTTGCCTTGCAAGGAGTCGGTGCATGCAGAAGAGCATCAACTACTGGTCGTTTCCGGGCGGACTGGAAGCGAAGAAGAGTCTCAGCGAGTTTTTCGCCGAGGCCAAAGCCGCCGGCTTCCCCGCAGTTGAACTGTGCTGCGCCGAGTCGGGGCCGTTGACGCTCAAGACGACGCTGAAGGAATGCTCCGACATCCGCGCGAAGGCCGAGAAGACCGGTGTGAAAATCGCCTCGCTCGCCAGCGGCATCTACTGGTCGTACAGCCTCGGCGGCGACAAGGTCACCGACCGCAACCGCGCCGAGCAGGCCGCGAAGAAGATGCTGCAAATCGCGCAATGGCTCGGGACGGACGCGCTGCTCTTCATCCCGGGCGCGGTGGACGTGTTCTTCAATCCGGCGGCGGAGGTGATCCCGTACGACATCCTCTTCGCGCGCGCCAAGGAAGGCACGCAGCGGCTGCTCCGCACCGCCGAGCAGTGCAAGGTCGTCCTGTGCGTCGAGAACGTCTGGAACAAGTTTCTCCTCAGCCCGATCGAGATGCGCGACTTCATTGACGGGTTCGACAGCGAGTTCGTCGCGGCGTACTTCGACGTCGGCAACGTCGTGGCGTTCGGATACCCGCAGCACTGGATCCGCATCCTCGGCAAGCGCATCAAGCGCGTGCATTTCAAGGATTACAAGGCCTCCGCCGGCGGCGCGGACGGGTTCTGCGACCTGCTCGAAGGCGACGTGAACTGGCCGGAGGTCGTCAAGGCGTTGAAGGCCGTCGGATATGATGGCTTCTGCACCGCCGAGATGGTCCCGGCCTACAGGACGGGCCCCATGGTGCGGATCCAGAACACCTCGAACGCCATGGACGCCATCCTGGCGATGTGAGAGTCGTCGCCTTCCTGCGCGATAGGAGCGGTCATGATCAAAGTCGGTCTCTGCGGCGTCGGCTTCATGGGAAGAATGCACGCGGCCTGTTACGCCGCGATCCCTGATGTCCGAATCGTCGCCATCGCCGATGACCAGGCGGAGAACGCGCAGCCGCTCGCCGCGAAACACGGCGCCGCCGTCTTCTCCACCGCGCGCGAACTCATCACCCGCGCGCCGGTAGACCTCGTGGACATCTGCCTGCCGACCTACCTGCATTGCGAGGCGGCGCTCCTTGCCGCAAAGCGCGGCCTGGATTGCCTTTGCGAAAAACCCATCGCGCGCGATCCGGCCCAGGCCAACCGCATGGTCAAGGCCATCCGCGACGCGAAAATCAAATTCATGGTCGGCCACGTCCTCCGCTTCTGGCCGGAGTATCAGCTCCTGAAGCAGTACACCGAGCAGAAAACGCTCGGTCCGCTCGTCTCGCTCGAGATGCGGCGCTTCGGCGAAATGCCCGTCGGCTGGAAAGGGTGGTTCCGCAAGCCGGCCCTCAGCGGCGGCGCCGCGCTCGACCTGCACATCCACGACGTGGACTACGCGCTGTACCTGTTGGGCAAGCCGAAGGGCCTCGACAGCGTCGGCGTGTGCCAGGGCGGCGCGTGGAACCAGATCGCGACGCACTATCACTACCCGGCCGTCGCCGTCACCGCCCAGGGCGGCTGGTGCGACGCACCCGAGCCGTTCGAGATGGCTTTCCGCGCCGTCTTCGCGAAGGGCGTGCTCAGCTACTCCTCGAAGAGTCAGCCGCTCGCCCGTTACGAAAAAGGCAAGCCCCCGGCGCTGGTCAGTGTGCCCCAAGTGAAGGCCGGAGAAGTCCAGGCCGGCGGCAACATCAGCAGCCTCGGCGGTTACTTCAACGAGGTGAAATACTTCGTGGACTGCTTGAAAGCCGGCCGCGCGCCCGAGACCGCCACCGCGGAAGACGCGCGCGACGCCGTCGCCCTGGTCTTCCGCGAGATGGCCTCCGCGCAAAAGAAACTCAGGAAGCGAGGATGATGGTGGAGTCCGCCGGCCGTGCTCACCCGCAGCGCCGCGTCGTCGTCACCGGCATGGGGCTTCTCAGCCCGGCCGGGTGCGACCTCGACGCGTATTGGGCCGGCCTTACCTGCGGCCGTTCCGCCGTCCGCGCCATCCGCAATTTCGACAGCAGCGAAATGCCCATCCACAGCGCCGGCGAGGTGGACCAGGCGGACCTGCTCAAAGCCGTGCCGGCGAGCGCCATCGAGCGCACCGACCGCAGCGCGCTGCTCGGGCTCATTGCCGCGCGGCGCGCCCTGGAGGATGCTGCGTTGGCGGAGGCCGCGCGCAACGGCGCGCGCATCGGACTCCTGATCGGCTCCGGCCTCGGCCCGTGCGAGACGGTCACCGAATCCTACGCCCTCTACAACGCGCGCGGCTGGCAGGGCGTCCGGCCGACCACCGTCCCGCGCTCGATGTACAACGTCATCGCCAGCCACATCTCCATGGAATGCCACCTCCTCGGCGGTCATCACGTCGTCGCCGCCGCCTGCGCCAGCGGCGCGCTCGCCATGGCCGACGCCTGCGAATGGATCCAGACCGGCCGCGAGGACATGGTCGTCACCGGCGGGTGCGATTCGCCGATCATCCAGAGCATGTTCGGCGCGTGGATCAACCTGCGCGTCCTCTCCAAGAACCCGGACCCGGCCAAGGCCTGCCGCCCGTTCGACCGCCGGCGCGACGGCCTGGTCCTCGCCGAGGGCTCCGCCATGCTCGTCTTCGAAGAGGCCGAGCACGCCGTGCGCCGCGGCGCTCACATCTACGCCGAGATCCTCGGCAGCGGCTCCTCCAGCGACGCCACGCACATCACCAAGCCCAGCCCCGAAGGCCAGGCCAGCGCCATCCGCCACGCGCTGCGCGTCACCGGCCTGGCCGCCGAAGACGTGGACTACATCAACGCCCACGGCACCAGCACGCTCCTCAACGACAGCACCGAGACGCAGGCGATCAAGCTGGCGCTCGGCGCACACGCGCGGCGCGTCGGCATCAGCTCCACCAAGTCCGTCGTCGGACACGCCCTGGGCGCCAGCGGCGCGCTGGAGCTCATCGCCACCATCCTCGCCATCCGGCATCAGGTCATGCCGCCGACGGTCAACCTCGATGAGCCCGACCCGGAGTGCGACCTGGATTACGTCCCCAATGTCGCGCGGCCCGCCCGCATCCGCGCCGCGCTCAGCAATTCGTTCGCGTTCGGAGGATCCAACGCCGTTCTCGCCGTCCGAGCCTACGAGGGATGAAGCCAATGGACAGACAGCAGATCAAGGCCGAGCTGGAAAAAATTCTGAACATCGTGGACGATCAGCTCCTCAAGCGCGTGCAGGTGCAGGAAGAAACCGTCATGCGCGAGGGACTGGGGTTCGACTCGCTGCAGCTCACCGAGCTCCTGTTCGAGATCGAGGAGCGGCTCAATGTCAAGATCGCCGACGACGAAGCCATGAAACTCCGCACCGTCGGCGACCTGATCACCCTGATCGACTCCAAGCTCAACGGCGGCGCGGCGAAAGCGGCGGAATAGGCGGACGGTTCTGCAGGAAGTCAACTCGCCGCCCGCGTTCTTTGCTGGGGTCGTACGGCGGCTGCATCTGCCGCGGACCTCTGGTTGCCCCGCCTGCGGCCGGCAGGGCGTGGATTGAAACCTGTGCAATATCCCGATCTGAAGACGCTGCACGTCCTCCGTTATCCGGCGCCGGCGCTGCGCGCGCACGCGGATCGCATCAAGGAAATCAACAGTTTCCTCCGCGAGATGTCCGAACGCATGGCGGAACTGATGCACCAGGAGAAGGGCGTCGGGCTGGCCGCTACGCAGGTCGGCTGGCCGTTCCGGTTCATGCTCATCAACACGACCTCGGAGCCGGGAAAGGTCGAGACGTTCATCAATCCGGTGATCCTGTCCAAGCGCGGAAAGCTCTTCGAGGAGGAAGGCTGCCTGAGCGTGCCCGGCGTCTTCGCCAAAGTGCGCCGCGCGGAGATCGTCACCGTCCGCGCGATGCTCCCGTCCGGCGAGACGGTCGAGATGGAGGCGCAGGGCCTGGTCGCGCGCGCGTGGCAGCACGAGTTGGACCACCTCGACGGCACGCTCTTCGTGGACCGCCTCACCCCGACCGCCAAGCTCATCATCGAGCCGAAGCTCCAGGAGATGGCTGAACGTCAGGCGTCCGGCCCGCCCTCGTCTGACGACCAACGTTAGTGTTGAACCACCAAGGCGTCAAAAACGCCAACTGATATTGCAACCACGGAACACACGGAAGACACTGAAGCTGTTCAGGAAAGTCATTCGGTGTGCTCCGTGTATTCCGTGGTGGAAGCCGTTGTCTCTTTGAGCCTTGGTAACTTAGTGGTAAATTCGGGTTAACGGAAAACGCCGAGTGAAGATCTGTTTCGCCGGAACCCCCGATTTCGCCGTCCCGACGCTGGAGGCGCTGCTGCGCAGCCGCCACGCGGTCTGCCTGGTCGTCACGCAGCCGGACAAGCCGCGCGGGCGCGGGCGCGTGCCGTGGGCACCGCCGGTCAAGCAGGTCGCCCAATCGCGGGGCGTGCCGGTGATCCAGCCGGAGAGCATCAACCGGCCCGAGGCGGTGCAGTCGCTGCGCGCCGCCGCGCCGGACGCGATCGTCGTCACCGCGTACGGCAAGCGCCTGGGGCGGCGCGTGCTGGCGCTGCCGCGGCTCGGCTGCTTCAACGCGCATGCCTCGCTCCTGCCGAAGTACCGCGGCGCCGCGCCGATCGAGCGCGCGATCCTGTGCGGCGAATCGGAGACCGGCGTCACCATCCAGCGCATGGCGCCCGAGCTGGACGCCGGCGCAATTCTCGTCCAGCGCGCGCTGCGCATCGGCGACGAGGAGACCGCCGGCGAGCTTTCCGTGCGTCTCGCGGTGCTGGCGGCCGAGATGATCGCGCCGCTGCTCGACGCGGTCGAGTCCGGCGCGGCCGTCGAGCAGCCGCAGGATGCCGCGCGGGCGACCGAGGCGCCGAGCCTGCGGAAAAACGACGGCCTGGTTCCTTGGCGCCTCGATGCGCGCGGCGTCTGCAATTTCATCCGCGGCATGACGCCCTGGCCGGGCGCGTTCACGTTCTACCTCTGCGGCGAGCGGCGCGAGCGGCTGATCCTGCTGGCCGCGCGTCCGGCTGACGATGCGGGCGCGGCGGCGACGCCCGGACAGGTCCTCCGCGCCGAGGATCGGCTCATCGTCGGGACCGGGCGTGGATGCGTCACCGTATTGCGCGTCCAGCCCGAAGGCCGCAAGCCGATGGACGCCGCCGCGTACCTGCGCGGCCACGTTGTCAAACCCGGAGACCTTCTCCATGGCGCGTGAAACCGGCGACGAACCGCGCGGCTTCTCGCCCAATCCGCGGCGCTGCGCGCTCGAGGTCATCAGCCAGGCGCTGTCGCCGACCGGCAAAGCGTTCGCCCGCGAGCTGCTCGACGAGCGGTTCTCGGGCGCGCCGATGAAACCCGAGGACCGGCGCTTGGCGGCGGACCTGACGTATGGCGTCATTCGGCGGTTGGCCACGCTCGATGCGGTGCTCGCGGCGTATTCGGCGCGGCCGCTGGACGAACTCGACCCGGTGGTCCGGCAGGCGCTGCGGCTGGGCGTCTACCAGATGCTCTTCCTCGAGCGCGTCCCGCAGCACGCGATCGTGGACGAATCGGTTCGGCTGGCGCGCGCGACGGGAAAATCGCGCGCGACCGGTTTCGTCAACGCCGTCCTGCGCTCCATCGGCCGCGACCTGCGCTTCGCCGCCGAGCCCGATCTCGCCCAGCCGCAATGTTCCTTCGAGGTTCGGCCGGGCCGTGCCTGCGTGCTCGGGAAAAAAGTCCTGCCGCCGCCCGCGGAATCCGCGGCGCACCTGGCCGCCGCGCTCTCGTTCCCGGTCGGGCTGATGCGGCGCTGGCTGGCGCGGTTCGGCACGTCGCGCGCGTGCGAGCTCTGCCGGCTGGCGAACGAGCCGCCGCCGCTTTTCATTCGGCCGAACGCGCTGCGGACTTCGCCGGAGCAGCTCATCGCGAGCCTTCTCGCCGAGCAGGTGGAAGCCCGCCCGTCGGCGACCGGCCGTACGCTGCTGCTGCCGCCGGGAACGCAGGTGTCGCGGCTGCGCGCCTTCCGCGAGGGGCTCTTCCAGGTGCAGGACGATTCCAGTGCCGCGGTCGCGCCGTTCGTCGGGCCGCAGCCGGGCGAGAACGTCCTCGACCTCTGCGCCGCGCCGGGCGGCAAGGCGTGCCACATGGCCGAGCGGATGCAGAACCGGGGCATGATCGCCGCGGTGGACGACTCGGCGCGGCGGCTCAAGCGGCTGGTCGAGAACGTGCAGCGCCTGGACCTGCGGATCATCGCGACGGTCGAGTCGGAAGGCGCGAACTTCGCGCGGCAGCATCCGGGCAAGTTCGACCGCGTGCTGCTCGACGCGCCCTGCTCGAACACCGGCGTCCTGCGCCGGCGCGTGGAGGCGCGCTGGCGTTTCTCCGACGCGGGCCTGGCCGAACTGACCGCGCAGCAGCGCGCGCTGCTCGAGGCCGCGCTGCATTGCCTCCGCCCCGGCGGCACGCTGGTTTACAGCACGTGCAGCGTGGAGCCGGACGAGAACGCGCACGTCGTCGCCGCGGCGCTGCGCTCCGCGCCGGGCTTCCGGCTCGAAGCGCAGGAGGAATTCCTGCCGGCGCACGACGGTGGAGACGGGCTGTTCATGGCCAGGCTGACCAGGAATGCCGAGTGAGGAGTGCAGACGAGCAATCCGCTCGTCCATACCTCCCGGCATTCCCCATTCCTCCCATCGAACTGAGGACCGCAGAGTGCCGCATAAAGTCTTCATCCACGCCTTCGGCTGCCAGATGAACAAGCTGGACGCCGAACTGGCGCTCTCCGCGCTTCGGCGCGCCGGCTACGAAGAGGCCGCCACGCCCGACGAGGCTGACGTGGTGCTCTACAACACCTGCTCGGTGCGCGCGCACGCCGAGGAGCGCGTGTACAGCAACGTCGGCAAGCTCAAGAGCCTGAAACGCCGCAAGCCCCGCCTGATCATCGGCATCCTCGGCTGCATGGCTCAGAAGGACGGCGAGAAAATCTTCGAGCGGCTGCCGCACGTGGACCTCGTCTGCGGCACGCGCGAGTTCCCGCGCATCGCCGAGCTGATCGAGGAGGCGCGCCGCGCGGACCGCGTGCTGGCGTGCAGCGAGGCCGCGGCGGTCTCGGAGGCGCGCGAGATCTCGGTCCGGCCGGACCGCCGCCGCGCGTTCCTCGGCATCATGCGCGGCTGCGACAACTACTGCGCCTACTGCGTGGTGCCGTACGTGCGCGGGCCTGAAATCAGCCGGCCCATCACCGAAGTCGTGGACGAGGCGCATCGCCTCGCCGATGACGGCTGCCGCGAGATCACGCTGCTCGGCCAGAACGTCAACAGCTATGGGAAGTCGTTCGACCCGCCGGCGCACGCGCTGGCGGACCTGCTCGCGCGGCTGGACCGGATCGCCGGGCTGGCGCGAGTGCGTTTCGTCACCTCGCATCCGAAGGACATGTCGCGCGAAATCCTCGAGGCCGTGCGCGACCTGCCGGCGGTCTGCGAGCATCTGCACATGCCTGCGCAGTCCGGGAGCGACCGCGTCCTGGCCGCGATGAACCGCAGCTACACCGCGCGCGGTTACCGCGACCTCGTCGCCCTCGCGCGCGAACTCGTGCCGGGCATCGCCATCGCCAGCGACTTCATCGTCGGCTTCCCCGGCGAGACGGAGGCGGAATTCGACGAGACCGCCGCGCTCGTCCGCGACCTTCGCTTCCAGAACTCCTTTGTCTTCAAGTACTCAACGCGCCCCGGCACCGCCGCCGCGAAACTCGCCGACGACGTGCCCTGGGAAGAGAAGCGCCGCCGAAACCTGGCGCTGCTGGAGATTCAGTCAGCGGTCCAGCTCGAGGAGAACCGCAAGTTCATCGGGCAGGAGGTGGAAGTCCTCGTCGAAGGGCGCAGCCACCGCGACGCCTCGCGCCTGACCGGCCGCCTGCGCACCAACCAGATCGTCGTCTTCGAGGGTCCGGAGGCGCTCGCCGGCGAACTCGTCCGCGTCCGCGTCGAGTCCGCCACGCCGCTCACGCTCGCCGGCAGCCAAGCGCCGGCCGGCGATTTGCGGCCGACGATCGGCGGTTGAGGATTGATGGCCGCCACCCATTGAACGCCTCTTGCAAAACCGCTAGACTGCAATATGCTTGGTCGGTTGTTTTCAGCCGTTCGGCGCTGACCCGTTCGGCTCCTCTCACGGCCGAAGGGCTGAAAACCGGAAAAACGGAAACGTTGTTATCGGAGAGATAAGCCGTAAGCACCGTAGCTATAATCTGTTATGATTATAATCTGTATGCATGGCACCATTAAAACAGCAGCGCGGCCCTTGACATATCAGAAAACTTATTGTATAATCCAAGCCTCGAGATGCCGTAAGTTATTGGCAGGCAAGGATATGAAGCTGAAAATGCGATTTGAAAAAACGAATCCAATTTGCAGCAAACACTGTGCTGAAAACACCTTACGTCATTGCCGCGAAAGCGGGAATCCAGGCGTCCTGAGTTCGTGATAGAGGAGGCGCGCGGAACGATGCGAAATCCACCGGTGATTCGTCTGGTCTTCGCCGCGTTATGCCTGGGCGTGCTCTCATTGCCGGCGTCCGGCGAAACGAAGCCGGCGACGGAATCTTTCGGCTTCTCCGGTATGGAGATGTACAAGCTCGACTGGGACACGAGCAACCTGCGCCTCGCCGACGTCAACGGCGACGGGCTGACCGACATCGTCGTGGTGAACAACGCGCGCGCGCGGATCGAGTGCCTGCTGCAGCGCCCGAAAACGGCCGGCGCTGCGAAGGCCCCGGCGGCGAAGCCGGCGGACGCGGAGCCGAACGAGGTTCCCAACGACGCGCAGTTCGACAGCCGGCCCTATCTGACCGAGAAGCACGTCTACAGCCTGGAGCTTGGCGACCTCAACGGCGACGGCCGGACGGACATGGCGTACTACGGCGATCCGCGCGAACTCGTCGTGGTCTACCAGGACAAGAACGGGCAATGGGGACCGCGCCGGACGTTTGACATCGCCGACGGCTCCACGCAGATGAACGCCCTGGCGATCGGCGACCTGCGCAAGAGCGGCCGGAACGACCTGGTCCTCCTCGGCACGGACGGCACCTACTTCTTCCACCAGAACGCCGCCGGCCAGCTCGAAGCGCCGATCAAGGAATCGGGCCTGCCCGAGGGCGCCGTCGGCATCGCCATCGCCGATTTCGACGGCAACGGCCGGAAGGACCTGCTCTACTTCTGCAGCGACGAGGCCGCGCCGTTCTGCTTCCGGTTCCAGAACGCCGAAGGGCGGCTCGGCCCCGAAGTGCGCTGCAAGGCGCCGCCGATGAGCAGCGTAGCCCTCGGCGACCTCGACAAGGACGGCTGCACCGAACTGGTCGCGATTGAGCGGTCACAGGGCCGGCTGGTGGTTTACAAGGTCGGCACGGAGCCGGCGGATCCGGGCGTGCTCCTCGACGGGCCGTTCGAGCGTTACGCGCTGCGCGGGACCGGCTCGCGGCGCGCGCACCCGCTCGCTTTCGGCCCGTTGACCGATCCGAGACGGATGGACATCGTCGTCGCTGACCCCGACGCGGCCGAGATCGAACTCTTCCGCCAGAACCAGTCCGGCCAGTGGGACCGGCAGGCGGCCTTCCCGTGCCTGCAGGGAGTGACGGACGTCGCCGTGCTCGAAGTGGACGGCGCCCCGGCGGTGCTCGTCCTCAGCCCCGATGAACCGATGCTGGGCCTGATGCGCCTCGACGCGCAGGGCCGCCTGACCTTCCCGCGGTCGCTGCCGATCGTCGGCAAGCCGACCTGCATGTGCGTCGCCGACCTCTTCGCCGACGGCAAACGCGAGATCCTCTACGTCTCCTCCCAGGCACGCGACAAGTCCATTCGCGTGCTGACCATCGGGCCGGGCGCGACCTTCGTCGAGTCCCTGCGCATCCCGATCGAGGACGCGCGCACCGATCCCGACGGCCTGCTCGTGGCCGACGCGAACCAGGACGGCCGGCCGGACATCCTGCTCTTCACGCCGTACCAGGAGATGCGCATCTTCAAGCAGACGGCCGACGCGCAATTCGTTGACGTCTCGCGCGGGCCGGATTACGGCAAGGGGCTCGTGCAGGGCGTCACGCGGCGGGCCGTCTCGATCGCCGACCTCAAGGGTGACGGCAAGCCGACGATCCTCGTCGCCGCGAAGAGCTTCGCGCGCGCGCTGCGGCTCGACGACAAGGACCGGATCGAGATCGTCGAGCAGTTCAACGGCGTGGCGCCGACCAGCCAGATCGTCGCGGCCTCCGCTGTCCGGCTCAACGGAAGTTCGACCACGGACATCCTCCTCGCGGACGCGGCGAACCATTGCCTGACCGTGCTCCGGGCGAACAAGACCGGCGTGTACGAAGTCGCGGACAAACTCCAGACCGGCGCGGTCAACCTCGAGCGGCTGCACGTCGCGGACCTGGATGGAAGCGGCAAGCCGGCCGTCATCCTGGCCGGGCAGGACGATTTCCACATCCTGCGCCCGGGCCTGCCGCGCGTGGCGCTGCGCTCGATCGCCTCGTACGAATCGCCGGTGCGCAACGGGCGGCTGGAGAACGTCGAGGTCGGCGACCTCCGCGGCGACGGCCGGCCGCAGATCATCGTCACCGAGGGGACGAAGCAGTTGATGGAACTGCTGACGTGGCGGAAAGAAGAGCCGCGCATCGAGCGCGTGCTCGCCTGGCCGGTCTTCGAAGCCAAGGCGTTCGTCGGCGGCCGCATGGGTCCGGCGCCGGCGGCCTCGTCGGAACCGCGCGAGTTCGCCATCGGCGCCGTCACCGGCGGCAAGCCCGACATCGTGCTGCTCATCCATGACCGGATTGTGATTTACACGCAAGAGTGACGGGAAAAACTTGCTCAGTTCGGAGGCGTGTGATATCGTATGCGACGGAGGCTACCTGGATGAAGATTGAAATCGAGCGCGAAACGGATGGCCGCTGGATCGCCGAAGTGCCGGATCTGCCGGGAGTTATGGCGTATGGCAAGACCCGGAAAGAGGCGGTTTGCAAAGCCGAGGCATTGGCTCTGCGTGTCATCGCTGACCGCCTGGAGCACGGTGAAGCGATTCCGGAACTGGACGAACTTTTCGCGATGCCGGTATGAGCGATTGGCCGTCCGCCAAGACACGTCACGTTCGCGCTGTGCTCCTTCGCGTCGGCGGGTCCGTTAAACGAGAGGCTAAAGGGTCTCACAGCGTGCTGGCGCGAAACGCCTCACGTTGGTATACTCCAAGGCAACGGATGCGAACGGTCAACGTATTACGTGGACGTCTTGTCAGAAGCGTTTACCCTGCGGATGGCCTTGAACATCAATGAACGCACTCGAAAAGATTGATTTTGGCTTCGGTGCTGCGCAGCATGATACCAATCTGAAGCACTATTTCTATAAGTCGGTTGCTTTTGATTTGACATGCTCCGATAGGATTTACCTCGTTCTCGGAGCAAAGGGCGCCGGTAAAAGCGCCATTTACCAAATGTTGCGCGAGTGGGAAGACAAGATCCCGATTTTCAAGAAACCGAACCTTTGGCTCGGTGAAGAGCCGCAACTTCAACAACACTGGGCCACTTTGCATCCGGCTGTTTCATCATCGAAGGTTGGGTTATGGCGTTTTCATATCGCGTCACTCATCGCGGGGCTTCTCATCAATGAAGACCGTCTGGCCGAGACGACAAGAAAGACGTTCGAGCGATTCTTAGTGCGTTGGGGACTGGTCGGGATAGTTCCTACGCCGTGGCAGTCGTTGAGGACTTTGAAGTTCAAGGTCGGGATCGGTGAGTATGTGACTACAGAGATACCGCCGAAGATACCCCTTGCGATGACGGAATGCGATCAGGTTATCCATCTGGCAAGTTCATGGTTGGATGAGCAAGGAGCAGACTTGTGGATTTGCCTCGACAGTCTGGACGAGGTCCGGCTGAACGGCAGTAAGGAAGATGAAATCGCCGAGCTCCTCAGCAGCCTAATGACGGCTGTCAGCGACTTGATACGACTCAGGAGATTGAAGTTTAAGCTGTTTTTCCGGTCTGACATTTATGACGAACTCGGCTATGTCAACAAAGACCATTTCAGCGCGTTGAAATTGACTTTGAAGTGGACTAAGGAGGACATAGGGATTCTTCTCGCCCACCGTCTCGCTGTCTTACATCCAGAGCATAATGACGACATCATCTATCCCGTTGCCCAAAAGTGGCTCGATGAAGTTTTCGATTGGGAAGAGCCTTACGCGGGCGGGTTTGAAGTGCTGTATGAACGCTTCAAGGACGGAAATGGCGATGCACTTCCGCGCGATTTTGTAAATTTCTGCATCGAGGCTCAGAAATCGCAGTTAACTTTCAACCGCCAGGGTGTAAACAAGCCGACGTGTTTGATTTCCGCTGAGGCAATTCGACAGGCAATAGATCTTACCGCTGCGGATAAGCTGAACGATTTCCTTCAGGTTTTTCCAAACTACAGCCAAACATATAAACAGTTGAGCGGGCACAACTCGCGGACTTTCAACCGGAAGCAACTATCTGCTGCTCTTGGTAAGGCTGATCTAGACGCCAAGTTGGTCATATCCGATCTTGTCAGGATTGGTGCTGTGGCCGTAAAAGACAGGAAGGCGGTCAATCAATCTGATTCGTTTGAGATTCCTTACCTTTATGCCTTGGCCCTAAAGATTGGAGGCGCGTCATGAGTAAAGATGAGGAACAAAAAGTCGAGCAACAAATAAAGACAAAACTGCCGAAGCTTACAGCAGAGAAAGCGCTTCCCCTTTCTGGAGCGGACGTACTTGTCAGAGTAATAAAGGGTTATGTCGTTGCCTCGAATGGCGGAGAGTCTCCGGTCAAGTACAGCGATGTGGCAAGCGCTACTGGTTTGGGGCAGTCTACGGTTAGTGCCAACAACAATTTCTTGTCGGAGTCCCAGATTCTGGTATCGCCCAAGTACGGGTATTATGTTCCCAGCCAAGAGGCTGTTCGGTTTGCTCGCGAAGCGGCGTGGGATGAGGAGAAGGCGAAATCTTATCTTCGTAGGCTCGTAGCTCGGTGCTGGTATGGACAGGTCGTAGTTCAGAACTTTGCTTTGCGTCCTTCGTTGTCCAGGTCCGAGATGAAGAAATCACTAGCAATCAAGGCGGGGGCGACCGAGGGCGATTCATCCGCTTTGGACCGACTCATCGATTTCATCCTGTACACCGGGCTAGTGTTGGCAGATGACGCCGGTACGCTCACAAAGGGGAACCTCGATGAAGTTGAAGTACCGGCGCAAACTCCCACTCCAAACATTGAACAGATGGCGGCAGTCGCAACACAAGTGAAAGGTGATGTGTGCGTTCAGCAGAAACACGCGGTAGCTATGTCTGTCGTCCTACATGTTCATCTCAAGGACTGGAATGAGCTAACGCCTGAGAACGCCGCACGTCTTCGTGATTGGATTGATAAGGTTGGAATACCCGATGCGATAGTAGAGACGGAAATCGAAACTAACCCTTCTTCGACGTAATAATCCGCTAGCTGTGCGGGCGAATCATTAATCGTTGCTGTGCCAGGAATTGTACGAAAGGGAAATGCTCGTTTTGCCTTATCGGGCCATCTTCTTCAGTTCCTCATGCCGGAAGCAGCCCACGACGTGGTCGTTCACCATCCCGACCGCCTGCATGAAGGCGTAGCAGATCGTCGAGCCCGCGAAGCTGAATCCCCGCTTCTTCAACTCTTTACTCATCCTGTCGGAGAGCGCGGTTCTGGCCGGCAGTTCGGCCAGCGTGCGCCAGGCATTCTGCCGAGGCTGGTGGTCCACGTAGCGCCAGATGAAGGAGTCGAAGGAGCCGAACTCGTCAGCGGCGGCGAGCGCGCACCGCGCGTTTCGAATGGCCGATTCGATCTTCAGGCGATTGCGCACAATGCCGGGGTCGGCACGAAGGCGCCGGACATCCGCCGCCGAATAGCGCGCGACCTTCTGCGGATCGAACCGGTCGAACGCCTTGCGATAGTTGTCGCGTTTCCGGAGGATGGTCAGCCAGCTCAGCCCCGCTTGCGCGCCCTCCAGAACCAGGAACTCGAAAAGCCCGTGATCGTCATGCAGAGGCGTTCCCCATTCGCGGTCGTGGTACTTCACATACAGCGGATCGCTGACGCCCCATTCGCATCGGTTTTTCATGTGTTTCAGGCATGACGAGGGACAAAGAAGCTTCACCGCTTCCTGGCCGTCAGCGGAAGTATCTCCGCACATCGGCTATGAGCATCGGCAGAGACATGAGTTTCTGGCGGATGGGATCGAATATCAACCCGAGGTTCTCCAGCGTGGTCACACCGAGAAGAGTGCTGTCGCCTTTCTCGCCGAAGAGCACCACGCAGGTGGCCGAGTCCGCGTTCAGTTTGATGCGCGCTTCTCCCGTGCGGCGCTTGACAGGCTGCCCGTTGGCGAGAAAGAACGTCCGCTGGCCGGTGCTGGCAATGCCCAGCGCCTTGAGTTGCGCAGACGGGATCACCGAGTAGACCGCCCCGGAATCCACAAGAAAGGTCAGCATCTTTTTCCGCTTCAAGTCAAACGGATTCGCCACCTCGGCCGTCACATTGGTCAGGCCCATTCTCGATCCTTTCGCCTCGCCGCGAGGAGGTTCTCTGAAACTCCTCCCGATCGCATCATACCATATTTGACGCCGTCTGTGCCGCGCCGGACCAGCGCCGCTTTCCCCGCCGCTCATCATTCATCACTCATCCTTCAGCCTTCCGGACAGCCCATGCCGCGAGAGCATCTTCTCGAACTGCGACCGGTTCATTCCGGCGCGGCGGGCGGCTTCGCCGGGGCGATTGTCGCTCAGGGCGAGCGCCTGGAGCAGGAAGGCGCGCTCGAGTTCGGCGGCGGCCGTGCGCGCCGAGTCGCGTTTCGCCGCGAGCAGTTGCGCAGCCGTGGCCGGCACGCGGACCGGCACGAGCAGCGTCTCGGCGCCGGCCTTCGTCAGCGACGGCGGCAGCGCCTCGATCCCGATCTTCCCCTGGCGGGCGAAGAGGACGGCCCGACGGATGACCGTCTCGAGCTCGCGGACGTTGCCGGGATAATCGTAAGCCATCAGGCAGGCGCGCGCCTCGTCCGTCAGCGCCGGCTCCTCGCCGCTGACCTTGAACTTCTCCAGGAACCGGCCGATCAGCAGCGGGATGTCCTCGCGGCGCTCGCGCAGCGGGGGCACGCGGACGTGGACGCCGTTCAGCCGGAAGAAGAGGTCCTCGCGGAACCGTCCGGCTCGGACCTCCTCGGCGAGGCTGCGCTTCGTGGCGGCCACGACGCGCACGTCCGCATGGGCCGCCTCGTCGCTGCCGACGGGGCGATACTCGCCCGACTGGAGCACGCGCAGCAGCGCCCCTTGGAGTTCGGGCGCCATTTCGCCGATCTCGTCGAGGAAGATCGTGCCTCCGTGCGCGGAGCTGAACAGCCCGCGCCGGTCGCGCACCGCGCCGGTGAACGCGCCGCGCGTGTGGCCGAAAAGCTCGCTCTCGAGCAGCCCGTGCGGCAGCGCTGCGCAGTTGACGCTCACGAACGCGCGGTCACGGCGCGGCGAGCCGAGGTGCACCGCGCGCGCGATCAGCTCTTTGCCGGTGCCGCTTTCGCCCTCGATCAGGATCGGGATGTCGCCCTTCGCCGCCGTCGCGACGGTCTTGAGCAGTTCGCAGAAGCCGCGGTCGCGGCCCTCGATGCCCTCGAAGCCGTGCTCGCGCGTCACCGCCGCGCGGAGCGCGTCGCGGCTGAGGCGCAGGTCCTCGAACGCCTCCGCGTTGCGCAGCGCGGCGCCGACGGTCTCGGCGAACTCCGCGACCAGCCGCTCGGTCTCCTCGGTGAAAATGCCCGTGACCTTGCGGTTCTCCAGGTACAGCGCGCCCGCGATGCGTCCGCCGGCGCGGATCGGCGCGCACAGCACCGAGAGCAGCTTGAGGCGCGTGACGCTTTCCGCGAGCGAGAACGGCGCGGTGTGGAGCGCGTCCTCCAGCCGCACCGGCTTCCCGTCGGCGAGCACGGCGCCGACCACGCGCCGGCTGATCTCGGAGGCCGCGTCGGCGACTCGTCCGCGCTCCATGTTCCGCGCCGCGGCCACTTCCTGCGCGCCGTCGGCGTGCGAGAGCAGAATGAACCCGCGCTGCGCCCCGCTCAGCCGGATCATCGCGTCGAGCGCCAGCTCCAGCACGCGGGGCGCGCTGGTCGCCGAGATCACCAGCGCCGCCTCGCGCAGCAGCGCCACGCTTTCCTCCTCGCGCTGCCGGCCCTCGCGGGCCAGCGCATCGAGCTGCCTCAGCAGTTCGCGCCACCGCCCGCTCGGCGAGCCGCTGGCCGCCTCCAGCTCAACGCGGCAGTCCGCGAGGCGTTTCCAGATGTCCGCCACGGCGTTCCTCCTCATGTGCGGCCTCAATCATGATCACGATGACGGATCGTAACACGTCGTTTCCGTCTTGTCCATCGTTTGACCGGCCGGACGCGGTGCACCTATAATCCTGGGCGAAATGGAGAGAGGCGGGCAATGGACAAGCGCGCGCGCAGGGATATCCTCGCAATCTTCAAGGCCGGGCTCGCGGCGGCCGACCCGGTTGACGCGGTCCGGCGCCACGTGGTCCGGCGCGGGCGGAAGCTGCGGCTCGGCGATTACTCCTGGGACCTGACGAAGGTGCGGAATATTTTTGTCGTCGGCGCGGGCAAGGCGTCGGCGCGGATGGCCGGCGCGCTGGAGGAAATCCTCGGCGACCGAATCGCCGGCGGCTGGATCAACGTCAAGTCGGCCGCCGCGGAGAAACCGCTGCGGCGGATTCATGTCCATGAGGCCGGGCATCCGGTGCCGGACGAAGCCGGACTGGGCGGCGCGCGCGAGATCGTCAAGATCCTCGAATCGGCCGGCGCAGGCGACCTGGTGCTGCTGTGCCTGAGCGGCGGCGGCTCGGCGCTGATGCCGCTGCCGGTTGAAGGCGTGTCGCTGGCGGACAAGCAGGCGGTCACGCAGGCGCTCCTGGCGTGCGGCGCGGACATCCGCGAAATCAACACCGTGCGCAAGCATCTGTCGCAGTTGAAGGGCGGGCGATTCGCGCAAGCGGCGCAGCCGGCCGAGGTCGTCGCGCTGATCCTCTCCGACGTCGTCGGCGACCCGCTCGACGCCATCGCGTCGGGGCCGTCGGCGCCGGACAGCACCACCTTCGCCGACGCGCTGGCCGTGTTGAGCAAGTACGGCATCGAGTCCCGCGCGCCGCGAGGCGTGCTGGAGCATCTGCGCGCCGGCGCGGCCGGTGCGAAACCCGAGACGCCGAAGCCCGGCGACCCGATCTTCGCGAAGGTCCGCAACCTGCTCATCGCGAACAACGCCGCCTCCGTCGCCGCCTGCGCCCGGAAGGCCCGCGAACTCGGCTATCGCCCGCTGGTGCTCTCGTCCACGATCGAGGGCGAGGCCCGCGAAGTGGCGCGCGTGTGCGTGGCCATCGCGCGCGAGTCGCTGGCGAGCGGCCGGCCCGTCGCGCCGCCGGCCTGCCTGATCGCCGGCGGCGAGACCACCGTCACGCTCCGCGGGAGCGGGCTCGGCGGCCGAAACCAGGAGTTCGCGCTCGCCGCCGCCCTCGCCGCGCGCGGGCTGGAAGGCGTGGCCATCCTCGCCGGCGGCACCGACGGGACCGACGGCCCGACCGACGCGGCCGGCGCCCTGGCCGACGGCGCGACGTGCGACCGCGCCGCTGGACTCGGCCTCAGCGCGGCGGATTTCCTGGCCCGCAACGACTCGTACCATTTCTTCCAGCCGCTCGGCGACCTGCTGATGACCGGGCCGACCGGCACGAACGTCATGGACTTGTACCTGTTCCTCGTCGGCGGGCCGAAGCGGAATCCGCGCTGAGGTCAGCCAGCCTTGCACGGTTTACAGCGCTGCGCCCGGCGCCGCGGAGAGTGGGAAATTGCGCGCTGTTCTGCGTTGCGAAGGCGGCGGCGTTTCTGGTAGGCTGATTCCGATTCGCTTGGTCGCGCGCGTTCGGAGGGGAGCAAAATGATCCCATTCGCAGAATTTCAAAAGCTGGACCTCCGCGTCGCGAAGGTCCTTTCCGTCGAGAACCATCCTAACGCCGACAAGCTGTACGTGCTCAAAATTGATCTGGGGGGCACGGAGCGGCAGATCGTCGCCGGTCTGCGGGCGTATTACACGCCCGAGCAGCTCCTGGGCTCGACGATCGTCGTCGTGGCGAACCTGGAACCGGCCGTGCTGCGCGGAGTGGAGAGCCAGGGCATGCTGCTGGCGGCGCAGGACGGGCCGAAGGTGCTGGTGCTCCGGCCGGATGGCCAGGCGGCGCCCGGTTCTCGCGTCTCATAGCGCCTGCTGGCTCGGCGTTTGCGGAGATTCGGATTTGGTTGTGATGCAAGGCGGGTATTACGAAGTCGCCACCGGCACGCGCGCCGTCTATGTGCGCGTGCACGGACTGGCGACGATGAGCAACTGCCTGTGCCTGCGCACCTTCATGGAAGGCCTGCTCGCCGCGGGACGGAGTTTCATCGTCGTGGACCTGGGCGATTGCACCGGCATGGACAGCACGTTCATGGGCGTGCTCGCCGGCGCGGCCACCTTCGAGCAGAACGACAAGACGCCCGGTATCGCCGCGGTCAACGTCTCCGCGCCGCTGCTGCAACTGTTGAAAAATGTGGGGCTCACGGAGTTGATTTTCGTCGAGTCGGAGCCGTTCGAGACGCCGGCGCTGGAATTCGTCCGGCTCGAGGAACAACGCGGCGAAAAGGAACGCCTGGCGTGCGTCCATGCCGCGCACGAGCACCTGATGAAGATCAACGACCGCAACGAGGAGATCTTCCGCCCGTTCGTCGCCGCGCTGGAGCTGGAGATGAAGCAG
>Ga0187852_1000226_pt1 | contig 62216 bp, 42 predicted proteins | sample June2016WEW_6_40_FD_134511 | JGI IMG/M metagenome (GOLD analysis project Ga0187852, IMG submission 134511) | Peatland microbial communities from SPRUCE experiment site at the Marcell Experimental Forest, Minnesota, USA - June2016WEW_6_40 | ecosystem: Environmental > Terrestrial > Soil > Wetlands... | reverse complement strand
GGGCGTCAAAATCAGTCCGGAGCGGAATAGGCATGGCGAATCTCCTCGTTCGCCATGTTGAATCAGAGCCCGGCGGACTTGAAAATACCCGCGCGAGTCAAGCTCTCAGAGGATTGGTATTAGCCCTCATGCTGAGGAGGCCGCGATAGCGAGCCGTCTCGAAGCACATGGGAGATCCCTCGATCCCATGGTCATACGGATCCCCAGGGTCCTATGGATCCCACGGAGCGTTTGATCTCACCGGGCTCACGAATCCCTCGCATTTCGAGACGCCTGCAAGAGCAGGCTCCTTGTGAGGGTGTCGAGGCGTGAGTTTCCCCGTCCACACATGCGCTCGCAAGGACGGCGGCCGTTTTGGCCTTCTATCCCCCGCCGCATGGGAGAAGACCACCCGCCACGCCCCGAATGCATCCTTGTACTGCTCGCGCAGCAAGTTCTTCTGCACTTTGCCCATCGCATTGCGCGGCAATTAGGGCGTGAAGAACATGCGTTTGGGCAGCTTGAACTTGGCCGCCGTCCCCTCCCCCGCTTGCGCGGAGGAGGCTTCGCTTAGCTCACACCCTCAGTGCACCATCCTCGGCGCGGGCTCGTCGCCTTTGCCGGTCCACACTGCTTTCGGGTTTTCCGGGTTGCCGAAAATCAAGCCATCCGGTCCGGCCTCGATCTTCACCTCGGACCCGTCCAAAATCTCGCCCGCGAGGATCAGCTCGGCGAGCGGATCCTGGACGTTCTTTTGGATCACGCGCTTCAGCGGGCGCGCGCCATAGGCGGGATCGTAGCCTTTCGCCGCCAGCCACGCGCGGGCATCGGGCGACAGGTCGAGCGTGATTTTCCGGTCCTCCAGAAGCTTGGCGAGCCGTCCGAGCTGGATTTCGACGATCGCGCCCATGTCCTCGCGGCGCAGCCGGTGGAACAGGATGATTTCGTCGACGCGGTTCAAGAATTCCGGCCGGAAATGCGAGCGGACGATCTGCATGACCTCGTGGCGCACGGCCCCGGAATCCTCGCCCTCCTGCTGCATCACCAAGATATCCGCCCCGAGGTTGGAGGTCATGATGATCAGCACGTTGCGGAAATCCACCGTCCGGCCCTGGCCGTCGGTCAGCCGCCCGTCGTCGAGCACCTGGAGCAGCACGTTGAAGACGTCCGGATGCGCCTTTTCGATCTCGTCGAACAGCAGCACCTGGTAAGGCCGCCGGCGCACCGCTTCCGTCAGCGCCCCGCCTTCCTCGTAGCCGACATAGCCGGGAGGCGCGCCGATGAGACGGGCCACCGAGTGCTTCTCCATGTATTCGGACATGTCGAGGCGCACCAGCGCGGTCTCGTCGTCGAAGAGGAACGAGGCCAAGGCCTTGGTCAGCTCTGTCTTGCCGACGCCGGTCGGCCCCAGGAACATGAACGAGCCGATCGGCCGGTTCGGATCCTGCAAGCCGGCACGCGCCCGGCGCACGGCGGTCGAGACGGCCTTCACCGCCTCGGGCTGGCCGATGACGCGCTGGGCGATCACGTCTTCCATGCGCAACAGCTTGTCGCGCTCGCCCTCCAGCATTTTGTCGACGGGCACGCCGGTCCAGCGCGAGACGATGCCCGCGATATGATCCGGCGTGACGGCCTCCTCGAGCAGCACATTGCCCTTCTTGGCTTCGGTTTCCGCCAAAGCTTTTTCAAGCTCGGGAATGAGGCCATAGGTCAATTCGCCGGCGCGTTGATATTCGCCCTTGCGCTGCGCCTGGACGAGTTCGTTGCGGGCGCTTTCCAGCCGCTCCTTGATCTTCTGCGCGTTGCCGAGCTTGTTCTTCTCCGCCATCCAACGCTGCGTCAGCTCGCGCGAGCTTTCCACGAGGTCGCCGAGTTCGGTCTCGAGTTTCACGAGCCGGTCCTTCGACGCCGTGTCGGTCTCTTTCTTCAGGGCCTCCTGCTCGATCTTGAGCTGGATGATCCGGCGGTCGAGTTCGTCGAGCTCCTCGGGCTTGGAATCGACCTGCATGCGCAGCCGCGAGGCCGCCTCGTCCACGAGATCGATGGCCTTATCCGGCAGGAACCGGTCGGCGATATAGCGCTGCGACAGGGTCGCGGCGGCGACAATCGCCGCATCGGTGATGCGGACGCCGTGATGCAGCTCGTATTTCTCCTTCAAGCCGCGCAGGATCGAGATCGTATCGGCGATGGTTGGTTCCGATACGAAGACCGGCTGGAACCGGCGGGCGAGCGCGGCGTCTTTTTCGACATGCTTGCGATATTCGTCAAGCGTCGTCGCGCCGATGCAATGCAGCTCCCCGCGGGCCAGCGCTGGCTTCAGCAGGTTCGAGGCGTCCATCGCGCCATCGGCCTTGCCGGCGCCGACAAGCGTGTGCATCTCGTCGATGAACAGAATGATGCCGCCGGCCGCCGCGGTGACTTCGCTCAACACGCCCTTCAGCCGCTCCTCGAACTCGCCGCGATATTTGGCGCCGGCGATGAGCGAGCCCATGTCGAGCGCGAGCAGCTTTTTATCCTTGAGGCCTTCCGGCACGTCGCCGTTGACGATGCGCAACGCCAGCCCTTCGACGATGGCCGTCTTGCCGACGCCGGGCTCGCCGATGAGCACCGGATTGTTCTTGGTGCGGCGTGAGAGAACCTGAATGGTGCGGCGGATTTCTTCGTCCCGGCCGATCACCGGGTCGAGCTTGCCCGACCGCGCGGCCTCGGTGAGATCGCGCGCGTATTTCTTGAGGGCGTCGTAGGCGTTTTCGGCGGAGGCATTATCCGCCGTGCGGCCCTTGCGCAAATCCTCGATGGCGGCGTTGAGCGTCTGCGGCGTGACCCCGGATCTGTCGAGAATTTTGCCGGCCTCGGCACTCTTGTCCATGGCGAGCGCCAGCAACAGCCGTTCGACGGTGACGAAACTATCGCCGGCTTTTTCGGCGATCTGCTCGGATTGATCGAGAAGCCGCGCCGTCGCCGGGCTGAGATAGACGTTGCCCGCGCCTGGCCCCTGCACTTTCGGCAATTTGCCGAGCGCCAATTCGGTTTGCTGCAAAGCATCGCGCGAGCGTCCGCCCGCCCGGTCGATCAAGCCGGCGGCAAGCCCCTCGGGATCGTCGAGCAGAACTTTCAAGAGATGTTCGGGCACGAATTGCTGATGCCCCTCGCGAAGCGCGAGCGTCTGCGCGCTTTGAATGAAGCCTCGCGCGCGCTCCGTATATTTTTCAATGTTCATCGAAACCCCTCCTGCACGCGCCGCGCCCCGAAGCGGCGGCGGCACGCCACATTTTTGGCCCCTCTCCGGGGCTTGTCATTGATGTAGGATAGCGATGGCGCGGCGATAAGGGGGGCTTCGCGCAAACTTGCCGTTTGCGCTGCCGCGGCCCATTCCATCGATCGCTTGGTGGGAGCGAGGGCCGGCTAAGCGATCAATGGGGTTTGCCGGCGCTATTTCCGGGTCTTGCCGGGCAGTTCCAGCGTCCTAACCAAGGGGCACTACGAGCGAAAGCCGCCTCGTGGAGAGGCGGCTTTCGCTGATTTTCCCTGGGCGGCCGCACGCTTTCCGCCGCGGGATCGGCGGGAAACGCGGGCGCGGCCGGTGTCTTATTCCCCGACGGGATCGGGTGTCGGCGCTTGATAGGCGATGTCGTCGTCACCGGCATTGAAATCCGCCTTGGGACGGCGGCGACGGCGGGGACGGACGGCAAAGCTCGCGTCGTCGCCGGGTGCGCCAGCGGCAGCGAGCGGAGCATCGTGCAAGTCCGGCAAGATGGGCTCGTTGATGGGGGCTGCTTCCGGCTGGATCCGGACGGGCGTCGTGATAAAGGCAGGCAGCGCATTCACGGCGGGACCGGCATCGAGCTGCGGTTGACGCGGCTCGCGCGGCGCATCGGGGCTCCGGAATTCGCGCGGACCCCGGCCATTGCCGCGGTTTCCGCGATTGTCGTAATCGCGCGCCGGACCATTACCGTCTTGATTGCCACGGCCAGGGCCGTTGCGGTCTTGTCCGCCACGGTCGCCGAAGTTGCGCTCCGCGTAAGGCGGGCGCTCACCCCGGCCGCCGCGGTCTTGCCGGTTGTCGTAGCGTTCCGGCCGCGCCTCTTGACGATCGGGCTGAGGTGCGCGGTCTTGATAGGGCCGCTCGTGCTGCGGGCGCTCTTGTCTCTCGTGCTGCGGGCGCTCTTGCCTATCTTGCTGAGGGCGCTCGTAACGTTCCTGCCGGGGCTCGTAAGGCGGGCGTTCCCCGCCGGCGCTATAGGCGGGACGCTCGGCATAGGGCTGAGACGGCGGGGGCGGTGGCGGGACCACGCGCTCGACGGGCGAGGCGAAACGATCCGGCAGGCTGCTGAAATCGTCGTCTTCGCCATCCTCATCGGCTTCGGCCTGTTCGCCGGCCGGGCGCTGATAGCCATAAGCCGCCTGCTGCTGGGCCTGCTGGGCCGCGGCGATCAGCCGGAAATAATGCTCCGCATGCTGGAGATAGCTCTCCGCCATGACGGGATCGCCGGAGGATTGCGCATCCCTTGCGAGCTGGAGGTACTTTTCGCCGATGTGATGAGCGGTGCCTCTAATCTTAACATCCGGCCCATTGGATTCATAAGACCGGGTAAGAGGATTGGGGCCCTTACGATTGCCCCCACTACTACTGCTGCTGCGGCCACGCATACGTTTGTTTTGACCAGGTCTCATCGATGATCCTTGAATGGCATCGGATTTAATCGTCCCCAGGCACGGCTGTTTTCAGCGTGCCGTCTTGCTTGAAACGCGTCTTGCGCGACGGACTGAACCAAGGGAGCGAAAGATGTTGGCTCTCCAGCCAATTTGCGAATGCACCGGATGCGCATCGCGGCGGTTTCATGGGTCTTCGTGTCTAACGCTTAGCTAAAAGCGCGCGGCGCGCTTTTCGCGCCAGCCGTCAACCCAATTTAAAATGCAGCTCATCGCTCATGCCGTCCGCTGAGAAATTGCGAATCGCCAGAGCATAATGACATCTAATGCAGCGTCGAAATACGGCAAAAGACTGCCTTCAGCAATAACCCATACTCGTTTTTCACGGGAACGCCAAGGGTTTTCATCGTGAGCCTGTACTTTATCCGATGCGTGAGTCCCGAGCGCCACATTCACGGGAGTGGTCTTCGGGGTGTTTGGAATTTGCCGCGAAAACAACTCGGTCGTGGCCCGCGAGATCGGTCTTCACGCCGGGCGCGCCTAGGCCGGCGGCCCATAGCAGGGCGCTGACAGGCTCGCCTTGGGTCGCGCCAATCTCAAAGGCCACGAATCCGCCGGGCGCGAGCAAGGGTGGAAGCGAGGGGATGATCAGCCGGTAGGGTTCAAGCCCATCGTGTCCCCCGTCGAGCGCTGCCGTTGGATCGTAATCCCGGACATCGCGGGCCAGAAGCTCCAAGTCTTCCGCCGATATATAGGGCGGATTGGAGACGATGATATCGAAGGGCCCGCGCAGGGCCCCAGCCCAGGATCCCTGGACCACGTGTCCCCGCCCCGCCAATCCCAGGCGTTCAAAATTCTCTCGCGCGATCCGGCAGGCCGCGAAAGAGTTGTCGAGACCAACGCCGGAGGCCGAAGGCAATTCCGTGAGCAGCGCGGCGAGGATAGCCCCGGACCCGGTTCCGAGGTCGAGCACCCGCAGAGGCTCGCGCCGCCGCGCCGCGAAAGCCGCGAGCACCGCCTCGACCAATATTTCGGTATCGGCGCGGGGGTCGAGCACGGCGGGGCTGATCTTGAAGGGCAGGCCCCAAAATTCGCGCTGGCCGAGGATGCGCGAGACCGGCTCGTGCCGCAGGCGGCGGGCGACGAACCCGGCCAATCGTTCCGCGCCAGGCCCGAGAGGCAGACCGGGATCGCGCACAAGCGCCGCATGATCGATTCCGAGCGCCGCGCAGAGAAGAAGGCGGGCATCGAGCGCCGCGCTTTCGATCCTCGCCGCGGCGAACAGATCGTGCAACCGCCGCTGTGCCCCGGACCGCGGCAGGTCCGGGGGGAAGAGCAGCCGGTGTCCGGCGCCGGGATCTGTCATCCTCGATCCTCCTCCTCCGCTTCGCCACGGAGGTTGAGCCACTTCACGAACTCGCCGCCGCCTTTGTCAAAATCCGCGTCAGCCTGGCGGAAAATTGCGGGGCATCGGCGGGCTTTTCGCCTTCCATCAGCCGGGCTTCGTCGAGCAGCAGCCAGACGATGTCCTCGAAGACGCCCTTGTCTCCGGCGCCGGCATGGGCCGCGAGGGCCGCGATCAGCGGGTGGTTGGCATTGACCTCGAGCACCGGCTTGGTGGCTTGGCCGAGCTGGCCATGTTCGGCCAGCATCCGCTCCAGGCGCCGGTCGAGACCCCGGTCCTGCGCCACAAGGCAGACGGGGCTTTCCGAGAGCCGGTCGGAGGCGCGGACGTCCTCGATCTGATCCGCCAAGGTCTGCTTCATCAAGGCGAAGAGCGTGGCCTGTTCGGCGCTGGTCTCGGTGGACGGGGCTTCCTTGCCCTCTTCCAGCGGGATGTTCTTGATGTCGGCCGCGCCCTGCGAGACCGATTTGAACGGCTTGCCCTCGTAGCCCGCCGCATTGCCGATCCAGAAAGCGTCGATCGGGTCGGGCAGCAGCAGGACTTCGAGCCCACGGGCACGGAACCCTTCGAGCTGAGGGCTCGATTGCAGGCGTTTCAGATCCTCGCCGAGGAGATAGTAGATCGCGGTCTGATTTTCCTTCAATCCCGTGACATAATCGGCCAGGCTCCGCTTGCCCTCGGGGTGAGTCGAGGTCGCGAACCGCGCGATCTTATAGATGGCGTCGCGGCGCTCGATGTCTTCGTAGAGCCCCTCTTTAATCACGCCGCCGAAATTGTCCCAGAGTTTCTCGAACCCCTCTTTGTCGCTTTCCGCGAATTTGGCGAGTTCCTGGACGATCCGGTTGGTCACGCCCTTCTTGATGGCGGCGAAGACCGCGCTTTCCTGGATCAGCTCGCGCGAGACATTGAGCGGCAGATCGGCGCTGTCCACGACCAGGCGGACGAAGCGCAGCCAGTTCGGCAGGATTTCGGCCTCGTTCGAGATCAAAACGCGGCGGACATAGAGCTTGGCCTTGCCCTTGCGGCCGGGGTCGAACAGGTCGAACGGACGCGAGCCCGGCAGGAAGGCGAGGACGGTATATTCGTGCCGCCCCTCGGCGCGCCAATGGATCGTGAGGGCCGGGGCATCGTATTGACCGGCGAGGTTCTGGTAGAAATCCTTGTATTCGTCTTCCGTGACCGCGCTCTTCGGCTTGGCCCATAGCGCCGTGCCTTCGCTCAGCGGCTTGATCTCGGCCTCCGGCGTCTCTTTGAGCTTGATCGGGATGGTAATGGCGCCGGAATGCTCGCGGACGAGCTGCTCGATCTTGTAGGGTTCGAGATAGTCGAGCGAGGCGTCGTTGAGGTGCAGAATGACCTTGGTGCCGCGCGTGGGCGCCTCTTCGAGCGGCAGGGTCGCGATGGCATAGGAGCCCTTGCCGTCCGAGGTCCAGCGGTAGGCGTCGTGGCTGCCCGCGCGATGGGTTTCGACCACGACATGGTCCGCCACCATGAAGGCGGAATAGAATCCAATGCCGAATTGGCCGATGAGATCCGAGCCGATGGTTGGTCTTTCCGCCCCTTCGGGAACGGTTTGGCCGAGCTTGTCGAGAAAGGCGCGGGTGCCGGAACTGGCGATCGTGCCCAGGGCATTGGTGAGATCGCCCTCCGACATGCCGACGCCGTTGTCGGTGACGGTCAAGGTTTTTGCGTCCTTGTCGAGCGCGATCGTGATGCCGAACGGCTCTTCGTCCGCCGTCAGCGCGGGATGGGCGATGGCCTCGTAGCGTAATTTTTCGCAGGCATCGGCCGCGTTGGAAATCAGCTCCCGCAGGAAAATATCGCGTTCGGAATAGACAGAATGAACCATCAGGTGCAGCAGGCGCGCGACATCGGCCTGGAAAACGTGGGTCTGCCCTTCGGCGGTGGTCATTAGGTGTGCTCCGTTGAGAATCAGGCGGCGGGCAAGCCCGGCGCGAAAAGCCGGGCTGATATCGCGCGCGCCCGCGCCATTTTCAAGAACCCCGGCCTTGAATGGCTTCCGCGCCGCAAAGATTTCCAGCGCCCGGCTTGCCGGATGGAGAGGGCTGGGCGATCATGACGGAAACATGAAACCGACGGCGGGCTCGTGAGCGAGGATCAATCCAGCGATAGTCTGATGGGGGGCGTCCGGCGCGGGGAGATCCAGCTGCTACGCCCCCGCCCGATGGGCGTCCGCGCCTTCGAGGGGGCCGCGCCAAAAGCCGTGCCGGAGACCGTGACCTTCGACCGGCACGAATTGCGCGAAATCCTCAACCTCTATGGCCGCAAGGTCGCCGAGGGCGAATGGCGCGATTACGCCATCGATTTTTCCAGGGACAAAGCGGTGTTCTCGATCTTCCGCCGGGCGTCGGAATTTCCGCTCTACCGCGTCGAGAAGAACCCCAAGCTCGCGCGCAAGCAAGGCGCGTTCAGCGTGGTGACATCCACCGGCCTGATTCTCAAACGCGGCCCCGAGCTGAAGCGCGTGATCGAGGTGCTGGACAAGAAGATCAAGCTGGTGACGTAGGGGAGGGCGGGAGCCCAATCCTCCCCCGCTTCGCGGAGGAGGATTGGGCTGCGGCCCCCCAACAAAAAGCCCCGGCGGACCGGGGCTTTTCAAACTCGTCTTTTCAGCGGCGGGCTCAGTTGTTCCGTGAACCCGTGAGATAGAGCAGCGACTGGAAGATGTTGATGAAGTCGAGATAGAGCATCAACGCGCCATTGACCGATTTCTTGGTCATGACCTCGTGGCCGTCACCCGAAAAATACATTTCCTTGATCGCCTGGGTATCCCACGCCGTCAGACCGGAGAAGATCAGGACGGAGAGAGCCGAGAGCGCGAGTTGGAAGCTCGTGGAATGCATGAAAACGACATTCACCAGCATCGCGATGATCAGGCCGAACACGCCCATCATCAAGAACGTGCCCATCGGCGAGAGATCCCGCTTCGTCGTATAGCCGTAGAGGCTCAGCGAGCCGAAGGCGGCCGCGGTGATGAAGAAGGCGCGATACACCGAGGCGCCGGTATAGACCAGCAGGATCGAGGAGAGCGACAGGCCCATCGCCGCCGAAAAGGCGAAGAACAATGTCCGCGCGGACGAGGCGGACATCGAATTGATGCGGAACGAGAAGAACATGACGAAGGCCAGCGGCAACAACATCACGATCCAGCGCAAGGGCGAGCCGTAAATCGCGACGCCGAAAGCGGTGAGCGGAATATGGCCCATCATGGCCTGAGCTTGTTCGCCCACGCCGGCGACGGCCAACTGGTTGATGAGATAAGCGACCACGCCGGTGATCGCGAGACCCACCATCATGTTGTTGTAAACGCCGATCATAAAGGTGCGCAAACCCTGGTCGACCGCGCCACGAACCTGGGCGCCGCCCTGTCCCCAGCGGACTGCATTGCGATCATAGTCGGACATCGAACCCTCTGCGTTTAGGGAGGCTTGCCCGCCTCCGGGCGGCATCCCCTGGGGAATGCCGGTGCCTGCAATATGGCGCGGCGCGCGCGGCATCACAAGTGCGCGAACGGACCCGCCAAGCTTAAACCTTCGTAATGTTTATAAATTACGTAAATAGGGCGCGGGCTTGCGCCCGAGAATGCGCCAGGTGCCGGCCAGTCCCAGCCCGATGGTCAGGAGAAGCGCCGCGCCAGCGGAGAGAATGGCCTGCGGCCAGAAGAACACGAAATCGAGCTGCATGACCTTGGTGACCACGCCATAGGCCGCTCCCGTGCCGGCCAGCACGCCGAAGACGGCCGTGACCAATCCGATCATGCCATATTCCAGGCGGAAAGCCGCGAGCAGCCGTTTGCGGGTGGCGCCCAAGGTCTTCAGCACGACGGCATCGTGGAGCCGCGCTTGTTGACCCGCCGCCAGGGCGCCCGCGAGAACCAGCACCGAGGCGGCGAGCGCGACACTGGCCACTCCCCGGATCGCGACCGCGAGCTGCGCCACGACATTGGCGACGGCGTCGAGCGCGTCCCTCACCCTGATGCTGGTCACGCTGGGGAACGTCTTCGCGGTCTCGCGCAACAGGGCGAGTTCGCGCGCGGCGTCGCCGCCGTTGGGAAAGGTGACCGTCGCGAGGTCGGTATAGGGTGCGCCGGCGAATGTGCCGGGTGAAAAAACCAGCACGAAATTAATGCCGAACGTCCGCCAATCGACCTTGCGGGTATTGGCGATTTTGGCGGTGATGTTCCGGCCGGAGACATTGACGGTGATCGTGTCGCCCAAGTGGAGGCCGAGCCCGGCGGCAATATCGGCTTCGAGCGAGACGAGCGGCGGCCCGGCGTAAGCGGGGGTCCACCAGGCGCCCTCGAGCAGTTTGGAGCCTGCGGGAAGATCGGCCGCGAAGGTGATCCCGCGATCGCCTCGCAGCACCCAGGCCGCCTTCTCGCCGGGTTTCACGCTCTCGGACGGGCGGCCGTTGATCGCGGTAATCCGGCCGCGCATCATCGGAACGAATTCGAGCTTTCCGTCACGGGCCTTGTCTTGCAGGAAGGCGCGGAACGGCCCGGCCTGGCTGCTCTGCACATCGAGAAAGAAGAAGCTCGGCGTGGCCCCTGGCTCGGCCTTGTGGAGCTGGGCGCGGATATTCCCATCGATCAGGGTCAGGCAGACCAAGAGTCCGAGACCGAGCCCGAGCGACAGGACGACAGAGGGCGTGAGCGCGCCGGGCCGGTGGATATTGGCGACCGCGAGACGCAAGGCGACGGAACGCGGATGGGGCATGCGGCTCGCGATCGCCATCAAGCCGGCGGCCACCAGCCGCAGCAGGATAAAGCCCCCCGCCGTCGCCGCCATATAGTAAATCGCGAGCATGCGTTCGCCCGGCAATAGCAGGATCGTGGCGGCGAGGCCCAGACCGGCGAGCCCGGTCATGACGAGATAGCGAAGCCGCAACCGGGTTTGGCCCGGCTCGATCTGGTCGCGGAACAAGGCCGGCACCGCAATATCGTGCACGCGGCCCAGCGGCGGCAACGAAAACGCCAGCGCGGTCCATCCGCCATAGAGGAAACCCTCTAACATTTGAAGGGGATAGACCGATGGCGCGAGCGGAAACGGCAACAGGCGTGCAAAGGCCGCGGCGACGGCGAAGGGCATGGCCGCGCCCAGGACCGCGCCGGCGGCGATGCCCACGAGCGCAATGGCCGTCACTTCCAAAAGCATCAACAGGAACACCTGCGTTCCCGTCGCGCCAAGCGCCTTCAAGATCGCGATTTCCGGCCGTTTGCGCTCGACGAAGCCCCGGATGGCATTGGCGACGCCCGCCCCGCCGATGATCAGGGCGGTGAGCCCGGCGAGGGTCAGAAATTGGGTGAACCGGCCGAGATCGCGGGAAAATTCCGGCGAGACGTTTTCTCGTGTCCGGACTTCCCATCCCGCTTCGGGAAATTGTTGCGCCGCCTCGCGCGTCAGCTCCTTGAGGGCGGAGGCCCTTGCGGGTTGGCCGGGCGCGGTCTCCGGCAGCGTGACGCGGATGAGATTGCGGACGAGCGAACCCGGCTGCACCAGGCCGGAGGCCTCGAGCCCTTGCTTCGACATCAGCACGCGCGGCCCAAAGCCGATGCCCGCGGCCAGCTTGTCCGGTTCTTGCTCGAGGATCGCTCGCAGCTCGTAAAGCTGGCCGCCGATGTGCAGGCGATCCCCGGTTTTGAGACCGAGCCGCGCCCCGATGGCCGCATCGGCCGCGATGCCAAAGGCGTCCTCGCGTTTACCGAGTGCCTCGCCGAGAGCGATCGGCGGCTCCAGGATCACGGTCCCGGCGGAAGGATATTCGGATCCCACCGCCTTGATCTCGACCAGAGCGGAATTGCCGTCGTCGCGCCGCGCCATGCCGCGCAGCACGGAGACCTGCGAAAGCGTGCCTTTGGAGGCCAAAAAGGCCAATTCCTCGGGGCTTGCCGGTCTCTGCACGAGATCGAAGGAGACATCGCCGCCAAGAATGATCCGGCCTTGGCTCGCCAGCCCGTCGCTCAAGGCATGGGCCACGGAGCCGACCCCGGTGATCGCGGCCACGCCGAGCGCGATACAGCCGAGGAAAATTCCGAAACCGCCGAGGCCGCCGCGCAGATCGCGCAAGGCGAAACGCGGCAGCAGCCGCCAGCCAGGCCGGGTCGAGCATGTCCCACAAAAGTTGGAGGCTTTTGTGATCGTGGACATGCTCTACTTTCTTGCAAAAGAGCGAGTTCTGATCACCTGGGTGATTCCACCCCGGTGGAACGCGCTCGAGGCGGCTTTATTCAATGGGCGGAGGCGTCGTGGGTGGTGGGTTCGCCGCCGGAGGCCGAGATCTGAAACTCGACCGCCTCGATCACGACATGGCCGGATTGCGTCGGCATCGAGACCCGCAGCGGCACGACGACATGGGCATGTTCGACCGGTGCCAGCCAGACCTCGATCCCATTGTTTTCGGACATATATTTCGCCGATTTGGAATTGACGTAATGGCCCGAGACGGGATGGTAATGCGCCTTGCAAACGGACACCGGGCCGCTATAGCCGGCCACGGCGACATCGCGCGTCCCGGAGAACGAGAGCTGAATGTCGAACCGGGCATAGCCGTCGTAAATCGGCAAGGTGCGATTGCAAGCGGCGGCGCCCACGAGCTGCTCCTCCGCCGGCACAGTCATGATCAAGGCGCTCGTCGGGTCGAGAATGTTGCGCTTGTCGTCCTCGCTCACCGGCACGCGCTCGAGCCCGTGAAAATCGGGCGGCGGCATGATCTCGACGGCGCGCACGGTGCCGCTGTTCAAAGCCATGCGGAGGGTCCGCGTTTCCCCGGAATTGGCGGAACTCGTGGCATAGGCGCTGGGTGCGAGGCCGTTCTTCTTGACGGCGCCCGAGGAGGCGAGCGCCAGCCGCAGGCTCGACAGCATGGCGGCGAGGCCGGAGAGTTTAGCGTTGAGGGAGATCCGGTAGTTTTGCTGGCCCATGGTTCCATCGGCATAGAGGTCGCCGACATGGAGCCCGACAATCGAAACGGTGTAATGGGCTTTCAAAATATCCGCCGAGGCCGGAGAAACAGCCAAGCCGAGCGCGACGCCGGAGGCGCAAACTTGCCGTAAAGTCCGGCGAATCCGATCGGTTTGTGCCATCCTGTAAATACCGTTCTCAAAGGCCATTTCGGTCCGCTTACCACGACAACTTGGCCCGGGGCTGGCGAGCCAGCGTATAGGGTTGGGAAATTCCGCCGGTTTCAAGGCCACGGCGCTTGGTGATTCGCAAGAAATGCTTCTCGAGCCAAGTGCCTTCTTTAGAAGAAGTTGGAACATGGAGTTTGGAGAACCATGAGTTCAACAAGGGATACACCAAGATCATCGAACTGTGGTACCGGCAAGACCGCGCGCGGTCTTGGGGCCGGCCCATGACCCTTTGCACCACCCTTTGCACCGGAGCCCCGGCTCGTATACCAAGCGCCAGCCTGGTTTCGTTGGAGCATTCCCGCGAAAAGGGCGGACGTTTGTGATCGAGGACTGTTCCAACTCCTTTCAAAGAAGGCGATTTCCGTCATCTGGATGGGTCCGTCCAGACGGCGCGTGCTCGAGCGAGGATGAAAAGGATGAGCGCCCAAACCCAGCCGGCTCTCGAAGTTGCCGCTTCGAAGACGGAAACCGGCGAAAATTTTCCCGTCGCATCGCGTTTCATCGCGCCGCGCCATCGCGAAACCGTGCTGGCGTTCTATAAATTCGCCCGTGCCGCCGACGACATTGCCGATCATCCCGACTTGTCCGCGCAGGAGAAAATCGCGCGGCTCGATCTGTTCGAGGCCACCTTGCTCGGTCAGTCGGACGCGATTGCCGCCGCCTTGCCATTGCGCGCGGTGCTGGCGAAAACCGGGCTGAGCGCGCGCCATGCCTTGGATTTGCTGATTGCCTTTCGTATGGATGCCACAAAATCGCGTTACCAGGATTTTGACGAACTGTTGTATTATTGTCGCTATTCCGCGGCGCCCGTAGGCCGCTTCGTGCTGGCCGCGCATGGCGAGCTGGAAACGACATGGCCCGCCAACGATGCGCTTTGCGCGGCACTGCAAATCATCAACCACCTGCAAGATTGCGGGAAGGATTTCCGGGAGATCGGCCGCGTGTATGTTCCCCAGGATATCCTCGCGCGGCATGGGGCCGCGACGGAATTGCTCGGCGGGCCGGCCGCGCCGCCGCCGCTCCTGGCCGCTCTTCACGAGGTCGCGGCGCGCAATCTCGATCTGGTCCGGCATGGCACCCGGCTGTCGCCGCAGGTGCGGGACTGGCGGCTTTGCCTGGAAACCGCGATCATCGCGCGGCTTGCGGTCAAGCTGAACGGGATGCTGACAAGCCGCGATCCGCTGAGCCAAACCGTGCATCTGTCGAAACCGGGCGCTTTGTTCCAAGCCTTGTTTGGGGCCGGGGCCGGGATTGCCGGCCGATTTCAGCGGCCCGCCGCGTCCCATGAAACGCTGGATCACGCATGAGCATCGCGGCCACACAGGAACCCAATACCGCGGGCGCCAATGCCGGCCTGGCGAAAAGCAGCTCCTTTTATCTCGCCATGCGTCTTCTGCCGAAGCCGCGGCGGGAGGCGATGTATGCCGTCTATTCCTTCTGCCGGCTGGTCGATGATATCGCCGACGATGGCGGTCCGCGCTTGGCGCGCCGCCGCGCCCTCGAGGAATGGCGGACCGATATCGACCGGCTCTATGCCGGCGAAATTCCGCGCGCCTCGCTCCGGGAATTGGCCAAGGCCATCGACGCCTTCAACCTCCGCCGCGAGGATTTCATCGCGATCATCGATGGCATGGACATGGATGTGGAGCGCGACATTCAAGCTCCGGACTGGGCCACTCTAGAGCTTTATTGCGATCGCGTGGCGAGCGCCGTCGGGCGGCTGTCGGTGCGGATTTTCGGAACGCCGGAGGAATCTTGCGAGGGTCTCGCCCATCACTTGGGCAAAGCCTTGCAACTCACCAATATCTTGCGCGACATCGACGAGGATGCGGGCATCGGCCGGCTTTACCTGCCCCGCGAAGCGCTCGAGGCGGCAGGGATCATGTCGCACGATCCGCGGACTGTCGCCGCCCATCCGAACCTCGGCGAGGCCTGCGCCCCGGTGATCGCCCGCGCCAAGGAACATTTCCGGCAAGCCCGCGCCATCATGTCCCGCTGCCCGCGCACGAGCGTCAAAGCCTGCCGGATCATGGCGGAAGCCTATGGCCCGATTCTCGATGGCGTCGCGGCGCGCGGCTTCGCGCCGCCGCGCGTGCGGGTGAGCGTTCCCAAGGGACGGTTGTTGTTGATTCTGCTCCGCTATGGGTTGGTGTGAGGGATGACCGGACGTAACCAATCGGGCCGGCCCACTGTTCATATCATCGGCGCGGGGCTTTCCGGGCTTGCGGCGGCTGTCGCCTTGAGCAAGGGGCCACATGCGATTGCCCTTCACGAAGGCGCGCGGCAGGCGGGCGGGCGCTGCCGCTCTTATTTCGATGCCACGCTCGGCATGGAGATCGACAACGGCAACCATCTGCTGTTGTCCGGCAATAGCAGCGCGCGGGCCTTTTGCCGCAGGATCGGAACGGAAGATCAGCTCGCGGGGCCCGCCGAGGCGGTGTTTCCCTTCTTCGATCTCGAGAGCGGGGCGCGCTGGGAGGTGCGCCCGAACGCGGGACCGCTCCCCTGGTGGATTTTTCAAGCCAGCCGCCGGGTACCCGGCACCAAAGCGAGCGATTATCTCGCCTTGGCCCGGTTGCTGAGGACGGACAAGACCGCGACGATCGGTTCGCGTCTCGCCTGCTCAGGGACGCTTTATCGAAAACTCTGGCAGCCGTTCCTGCTCGCGGCGCTCAATACCGATCCGCCGGAAAGTTCGGCGGCTTTGGCGGGCGCGGTGATTCGCGAGACCCTGGCCAAGGGCGGCCGGGCTTGCCGGCCTTTGATCGCCGCCAAGGGGTTGGGATCGGCCTTTGTCGACCCCGCGATCCGGTTCCTCGAGGGCCAAGGGGCGAACATCCGGCTCGGCCATCCCCTGCGCGCCTTGGCCGGGGACAATGGCGCGGTGACGGCGCTCGACTTCGATGACGAGACGATCTCACTCGGCCCCGATGACCGCGTCATCCTGGCCGTGCCGCCGCCGGCCGCGGCCGCGCTGCTGCCGGGTTTGAGCGTGCCGGTCAAATTCCGCTCGATCGTCAATGCGCATTTCAAAATGCCGCCCCCCGCCGCTCTGCCGTCCATCCTGGGGGTGATCGGCGGCACGGTGGAATGGATCTTCGCCTTTCCGGACCGGATCTCGATAACGATCTCGGGCGCCGACCGCCTTCTCGATATTCCGCGCGAGACGCTGATCGAAACGCTGTGGAGCGATGTCCAGGCCGCCGCGGGGATCGAGGCTCCACTGCCGCCGTGGCAAATCATCCGGGAGAGACGGGCGACCTTCGCGGCCACGCCGGAGGAAGATGCGAAGCGTCCGGCGCCGGAAACGCGATTCGCCAATTGCTTCTTGGCCGGCGATTGGACCGCGACGGGGCTTCCCGCCACGATCGAGGGATCGATTCGAAGCGGCAACCGGGCGGCGGCTCTGGCCGGAACCTAGGAAAGGACTTGGGCCGGGACTTGACGAGTTCAAGGTTATTCCTTCTCCTGGCGCGATTGGTTAATGAACGCGCTCCCAGGGATGTGGACCCCTGACGAAACAACACCGGAGTTTTGAAGCGTTGCAAGCGGATACCTTGATCCCCCCGGCGGGTTACGAAGCTCTCGATCAGGCGATCGAGCGGGCGCGGGATGCGCTGTTGCGGGTGCAACGCGCCGACGGCCATTTCGTGTTCGAACTCGAAGCCGATGTGTCGATTCCCGCCGAATATGTTTTGTTTCACCGCTTTCGCGGCGAGCAGATCGCGCCGGCGCTGCAGGTGAAACTCGCCAAATATCTTCGCGACAGGCAGGCCGCGCATGGAGGCTGGCCGCTGTTTCAAGACGGCGCGTTCAATGTGTCCACGAGCGTGAAAGCCTATTTTGCCCTCAAAGTGCTCGGCGATCATCCCGACGCGCCGCACATGGCGCGCGCCCGGACGGCGATTTTGGCGCATGGCGGCGCGGCGCGGACCAATGTGTTCACCCGCTCGCTGTTGGCGCTTTATGGCGAGGCGCCCTGGACGGCGGTGCCGGTCATGCCGGTCGAAATCATGCATTTGCCGCGCTGGTTTCCCTTCCACCTGGATAAAGTGAGTTACTGGGCGCGCACCGTGCTGGTGCCGCTCATCGTGGTGAATGCCCTCAAGCCTTTGGCAAGGAACGCGAGCGACGTGAGCGTCGCCGAGCTTTTCGTGGTGCCGCCATGGCAAGTGAAGACATGGCCCGCGGGCGCTCATCAATCGAAATTCTGGGTGGTGATTTTCGGCGCGATCGACAAGATGTTGCGCGTCGCGGAACCCTATTTTCCCAAGGGGTCGCGGCAAAGCGCGATTGCGAAGGCGAAAGCCTGGGTTACGGAACGGTTGAATGGCAAGGACGGACTTGGCGCGATCTATCCCGCCATCGCCTATTCCGCCCTGATGTACGACGTGTTGGGCGAAAAATCGGACCGTTCCCTGTTGTCGCAAGCTTTGGCGGCAATCGAAGACCTGGTGGTCGAGCACGGGGATTACGCCTACGTCCAACCGTGCGTTTCGCCGGTCTGGGATACGAGTTTGGCGGCCCACGCCTTGATCGAAGCGGGCCAAGATGAAAATGCCGCCGGGATCAAAGCCAGTCTCGATTGGCTGAAGCCCTTGCAAGTCCTCGACGTGAAGGGCGATTGGGCCGCGCAAAAGCCCAATGTGCGGCCCGGCGGTTGGGCATTCCAATATAATAACGCCTATTATCCCGATCTCGACGATACGGCGGTCGTCGTGTTGGCGATGGACCGGGCCCGCAAGCATCCGTCCTTTAAGGATGCGCACAGCTATGACGAGGCGATCGCCCGCGCGCGCGAATGGGTCGAGGGACTGCAGAGCCGCAATGGCGCCTGGGGCGCGTTCGATGCGGATAACGATTACGAATATCTCAATAATATTCCCTTTGCCGACCACGGGGCGCTGCTCGATCCGCCGACCGCCGACGTCACCGCGCGTTGTGTCAGCATGCTGGCCCAGCTCGGCGAAACGCGCGACTCGAGCAAGGCGCTCGAGCGGGCGGCCGATTATCTCCTGGAAACGCAGGAAAAAGACGGAAGCTGGTTCGGCCGCTGGGGTCTGAATTATATTTACGGCACCTGGTCGGTGCTCTGCGCCTTGAATGCCGCCAAGGTCGATCCCAATTCGGCCGCCGTGCGCCGGGCCGTGGCCTGGTTGAAATCGATTCAGAACGCCGATGGCGGCTGGGGCGAGGGCGGCGAGAGCTACGAGCTGGATTATACGGTCTATCAGCCGGCCCCCAGCACGTCCTCGCAGACGGCATGGGCCTTGCTCGCTCTCATGGCGGTTGGCTTGGCCGATGATCCCGCTGTCGCGCGGGGCATCGCCTATCTCTCGGCGACGCAGGGGGCGGATGGGTTTTGGGACGAAGCACGCTTTACCGCGACCGGTTTCCCCCGCGTCTTCTATTTGCGCTACCACGGCTATTCCAAATTCTTCCCGCTGTGGGCTCTCGCGCGGTTCCGCAATCTCAAGGCGAGCAATCATCGCCAGGTCTCGGCCGGCATATGAGAAGTCCCGGCCGGCATATGGGAAGTTTGGCAGACATATGAGACACGGTCCCGATCGCCTCATTATTGCCGTCTGTGGCCTCAAGGCGGAAGCAAAACTCGCGGCTGGTCCGGGGGTTCTGGTCATGCCGGGCGGCGGAGATAGCTGGATGCTGGAGGCTTCGCTCCGCCAACTCGCGCCGCATGCCCGCGCGCTCGTGAGTTTCGGCATCGCCGGGGGGCTCGCCCCCGGTCTCAAGCCCGGCACTTGCCTTGTGGCGAGCAGCGTCGTCTGCCCTCGAGGCGAGAATTTCGAGACGCATACAGGTTGGCGGGAAAGTCTCGCCGGCGCCCTCGGCGGCGCCGCGATCGCGAGGTTCGCGGGCGTCGACGTGCCGCTCGCGGATCGCGCGGGCAAGCGGGCGCTGCATCTGGAAACCGGCGCGGTCCTGGTCGATATGGAGAGCCACATCGTGGCTCGTGTGGCCCGCGCTCATAAGCTGCCATTCGCCGCGATTCGCGTCGTCGCCGATCCCGCGGGGCGGCGATTGCCCCATGCGGCCACGGTCGGCATGCGGACGGACGGACGGGTGGATATTCCCGCCGTCCTGCGATCGCTGGCGCGCGATCCCCGGCAAGTGCCGGATCTCTTCAGGACGGCGCTCGATGCACGCGCCGCCTTTGCCGGCCTATTCCGCAGCCGTCAGATGCTGCCCAGCGGCTTCGGCCTTTTCGATTTCGGCGATCCGCTGCTCTACATGGCGTGAGAAGACGAATTCCGCCGGACGCTGGTTGGCCAGCGAAATGTCCGGCGCCATTTTGCCTGACGTGCGGATGCCGAGCAAAGCGGGGCCAATGAGTTTCCAGGGCTTGCGGAAGGAATCCGTGACGGCGCTGGCCTCGAAGCCCGAATGCACCATGCAATCCGCGCATTTCTCGTAATTGCCGGTGCCGTAATTGTCCCAATTGGTGTCTTCCATCAACTCCTTGAAGGTTTTGGCATAGCCTTCGCCGAGGAGATAACAGGGCTTTTGCCAGCCAAACACGGTCATCGTCGGATTGCCCCAAGGGGTGCAATGGTATTTTTGATTGCCGGCGAGGAAGTCCATGAACAGCAACGATTGATAGAACGGCCAGCGCTTGCCGCCCTCGCCCTTGGCGAGAATCGAGCGGAACAGCTCCTTGGTCTTGGTCCGGTTGAGGAAGTGCTGCTGATCCGGCGCGCGCTCGTAGGCATAGCCGGGCGAGACGGTGATGCCTTCGATCCCCCAGGTCTTGGCCTCGTCGAGGAACTTGGCCACGGCTTCGGGCTCGGCATCGTTGAAGAGCGTGCAATTGATGGTCACCCGGAAGCCCATCTCGCGGGCCTTCTTGAGGGCGGCGAGGGCTTTGTCGTAGACGCCCTGCTGACACACGGATTTGTCGTGCATCGCTTCGCTGCCATCGAGATGGATCGACCAGTTGAAGCGCTTGTTGGGCTTGTAGCGCGGCAGATGCCGCTCCAAAAGCAGCGCGTTGGTACAGACGGTGATCCACTTCTTTCGCGCGATCGCCCCCGCGACAATCTCGGGAAGTTCCTTGTGGAGCAGCGGCTCGCCACCCGCGACGACCACGACCGGCGCGCCGCATTCATCCATCGCGCGAAGGGCGTCGGCGGCGGGCAGACGCTCGTTCAGGATTTTATCGGGATAGTCGATCTTGCCGCAACCGGCGCAAGCCAGATTGCACCGGAACAAGGGTTCCAGCATCAGGACCAAGGGATAACGCTTCTGGCCCGAGATTTTTTTGCCGAAGAATTCTTGCCGCGCCACATAGGAGCCGACGGTCGCCATCTGCAGAAAAGGAATGCCCACGTTCTGGCTCCTCGATTAGGTTCAACAAAACCGCGGCACGATCATGAGACTTGCGGACCGTGATCACCACGTATGAAAACATGGATTTTTGGAAAAGCCGCCAGGCCTTTCCGGGCAAATCCACCGGGAATTGAAGTTCGATACCATTTACCTGTTACCTGCCGTCCTTGCGGGGGGCAAGCGAAGAACGCAGAATGTCACGCGTTAACTAATCTCTAACGATAAGATCGCTAATAAGCAAAGAATGTTGCGCCTAAAAGCTTTCCGGGGTGGAAACTCCTCGATTGCCAACAGCCGGAGCCCACGCAATGGCATATCGTTAAAGACATGTCGGCGAAAATCCGGCCGGATTTTAGGCTGATATAGTGCCCGGTACAGGCGCAAACCTTACCCGTGCCAAATCTCGACCGTTCAAAGCTTAACCATTCCAAGCTTCACCATTTCATGGCAAACTGGTTCTTGGCAGGCCAATTTTTGGCAGGAATGGCATTGATACCTCGAAAAAACAAGACTTGGGCAATTCCGCGGGCCATAATCGCGCGGTTTGCCGCATCCTGGTCACATAGATCAGGTTCTGCTCCCTTGTTTGTTGCGCCGGCTCAAAAGTCTGGCCAGAAAATTCTGGGCCTCGTCATTCCAGGCTGTGCGCCCAGCTGCCTCGAAAAATGGTTTTCATAACGCATGACCAAATCGTATGAGCCGTCCGGACTTGCCTTGCCTCCGCTGTACGAGGCGCATGGCCCGATCACCAAGGTGGTCGTCGCCATTGTCATGGCCTCCAGCCGGGCCCGGTTTCTCGTTCTTGCACTGGCGGCGCTTCTCACGGTGTTTTGCGGCTATTACGCCGCGACCCATTTCGCGATCAATACCAATACCGATGAATTCATCGACGCCAAAGTCCCGTGGCGGCAGGATCAAATCGCTTACAACAGCGCCTTTCCGTTCCAGAACGACCAAATCATCGTCGTGATCGATGGCGCGACCCCCGAGCGTGCCGAGGAAGCGGCCACCGCGCTCGAGGCCAAGCTCCAAGGCCATCCCGATTTGTTCAAATTGGTCGTGCGCCCGGACGGCGGACCCTTCTTCGCCAAGAATGGCTTGCTCTATCTGCCGCAGAAAGATCTGAGAAAGACGGTCAACGAGCTTCAGGCCGCGGAACCCGTCCTGGCGATCCTGACCTCCGATCCCTCGTTGCGCGGTTTGATGGACGGCTATCAGTTCATCACCAAGGGCGTCCTCATGGATAAAGGCACGCTGGACGATTACGACGCGCCTATCGCCGCGTTGAATCACTCGCTGGAGGCTGCTCTCGCGGACAAGCCGTCGTTTTATTCGCTTCAAACTCTTCTGAACAATGGCAAGCCGCCCTCGTCGCGGCAGACCCGCAAATTCTTCGAGATTACGCCGGTGCTCGATTATTCGGCACTGGAGCCAGGGCAAAAGCCGTCGAATTTCATTCGCGAGGCAGCGGCGTCGCTTCACCTCGATCGCTCCACGGGGGCATGGGTTCGCTTGACCGGCGAGGTGCCGCTCGCCGACGACGAATTCTCCACCATCAGCGACGGCGCCGGCCTCAACGGCGCCATTACCGCCGCCATTGTCCTCTTGATCATCTGGACGGCGTTGAAATCGCTTAAAATTGTCGCGGCCGTGTTTCTTACGGTCCTGGCCGGGCTTGCCATGACCTTTGCGGCCGGCTTGTTTCTCGTTGGGGCACTGAATTTGATTTCGGTGGCTTTCGCCGTGCTTTTCGTCGGGATTGGCGTCGACTTCGGGATTCAGTTTAGTGTCCGCTACCGGGCCGAGCGTTACGAAGATCCGGATTTCAGCCGCGCGCTGCATAATGGCGCGGCGAAGGTCGGGCGTCCGCTCGCGCTCGCGGCCGCCGCGACAACGGTGGGCTTCTACGCTTTCTTGCCTACGGCCTATCGCGGCGTGTCCGAACTCGGCGAAATCGCCGGGACGGGTATGATCATCGCCTTCCTCACCAGCATCACCATCCTGCCGGCCTTACTGACCATCATCCGGCCCGCCGCCGAACGCGAGCCGGTGGGCTATAAGTTCTTGGCGCCGGTCGATGATTTTCTGCACGATCACCGCTATGCCGTGATTATAGGGACGCTGGCCGTGGCGTTGGCCGGAACCCCCTTGCTGCGCAACCTGCAGTTCGATTTCAACCCGCTGAACCTCGATAGTCCCAAGGTCGAATCCGTCGCGACTTTGCTGGATCTGATGAAAGATCCCGACACCGACACGCAGGTGATCAACGTCTTGCAACCCAATCTTGCGAGCGCCGACGCGCTTGCCGCCAAAATCGGCGCTCTTCCCGATGTCGCGCGGGTGACGACGCTCTCGAGTCTCGTGCCGGACGATCAGGACGCCAAGCTCGCGCTGATCCAAAAAGCTAAAGCGACTGTTGGCCCGGTCTTCGATCCCAGCCGGGTGATCGATCCGCCAACCGATGCGGAGGATGTCCAATCGCTGCATAAAGCAGGGGTCGTTTTTGCCGCGACAGCCGGGACGAAGGAAGGCAAGGGCGCCGATGACGCCCGGCATTTCGCGGATCTTGCGCAGAAACTCGCGGCCGCACCGCCCGCCGCCCGTCAGCGCGCGCGGGCCGTTCTCCTACCGCCGGTCAAGCAGACCCTCACAAGCCTGAAAGACGCTCTCGAAGCCTCGAACGTCACGCTGGAGAGTTTGCCCACGCCGCTGCGCGATCTCTACATGGCGGCGGACGGACGGGCGCGAATCGAGGTGGCGCCCAAGGGCAACCCCAATGACAATGACAATATGACCCGCTTCGCACAGGCGATCAAAACCTTGGCGCCGGCCGCGACCGGCGAGCCCGTTGCCGTCCAAGAAGCCGGCCGGACCGTCAAATTGGCCTTCATCGAGGCCGCGGTCGTGGCGCTCGTCTCGATCTTCATCATTCTCTGGATCGTGCTGCGCCGGGTCGGCGACGTGCTTCTCACCCTCGTCCCGCTGCTTCTGGCCGGCGTGGTCACGCTCGAAATCACGGTCCTGATCGGCATGCCGCTGAATTTCGCGAATATTATCGCTTTGCCGCTGCTCCTCGGCCTCGGCGTGGCATTCAAGATCTATTTCGTGATGGCCTGGCGGGCCGGGACGACAAAGCTCTTGCAATCGAGCCTGACGCGAGCTGTGTTCTGGAGCGCGCTCACGACCGCCACCGCCTTTGGCAGTCTTTGGGCCTCCAAACATCCGGGCACGTCGAGCATGGGCAAGCTGATGGCTTTGTCCCTCGTCTGCACGCTGGCCGCCGCGATTCTCTTCCAACCGGCGTTGATGGGTCCGCCCCGCGAGACCGAACCGGAGTAGGGCGCCTCAACTTCTCATAAAGAGAGCGAGTTCTTGGGATCGCCCCGGTGAATCGCCGGGGTGGAGCGCGTTCTCTCATCAACAAGGGAGAGCGTGCCCTCGATCGAAAAAGTCTCCACTTTTTCGGGACATGCCCTAATCACAAAGCCCGGTGACCGCGAGCTGTCTTCAGCGTCGTGTCATCCCTAAAAATCGGCCGGAGGATAGTCCCCACGCGTCGTGAAGGCCGGAACAGGTTGCGATTACCGTGATTTGGTCTAAGCCGCCTGAAGCGCCTCGCAGACGTCGTCCACGACGGCTTCGACGAGATCGAAATTGTCGCCTTCGCCCATCACGCGCACCACTGGCTCCGTGCCGGACAGGCGGATCACCAGGCGGCCGGACGTGCCGAGGCGCTCGCGGCCAGCCGCCGCCGCCGTTTCGATCCGGTCTTCCCCCAATTTCCGGCCTGCTTCCAGCCGCACGTTTCTCAGGATTTGCGGCACCGGCTCGAAACGGTGGCAGACTTCGCTGACCGGGCGGCCGCGCTTCTTGACCAGCGCCATGACTTGGAGGGCGGCGACCAAGCCATCGCCGGTCGTCACGTAATCCGACAGAATGATATGGCCGGATTGTTCGCCACCGACATTATAGCCGTGCTGGCGCATATGTTCGAGCACATAGCGGTCGCCGACGGCGGTCCGCGCGAGCGAGAGGCCAATGCCGCCGAGATAGCGTTCCAATCCGAGATTGGACATCAGCGTCGCAACGATGCCGGGCTGCGAAAGCTTGCCGCTCTCTTGCCAAAATTCCGCGATCGCCGCCATCACCTGATCGCCATCCACGACATGGCCGAGTTCGTCGACGATCAGTACACGGTCGGCATCGCCATCGAGCGCAATCCCGATATCGGCGCGCATTTCGCGTACCTTTTTGATCAAGGCGTGGGGCGAGGTCGAGCCGACGTCGCGGTTGATGTTGAAGCCATCGGGTTCGACCCCAATGGAAAAGACCTCCGCGCCCAGTTCCCAAAGCGCCTCGGGCGCCACTTTATAGGACGCGCCATTGGCGCAATCGACGACGATGCGCAGCCCGTCGAGCGAGAGATTGCGGGGCAAGGTGTGCTTGGCGAATTCGATATAGCGCGCGCGCACGTCGTCGACGCGCTTGGCCCGGCCGAGATCCGCGGGCTTGGAGAGCTTGAGCGGAGCCTTTTGATCCATCAAGGACTCGATCTTCAGCTCGATCTCGTCGGAGAGCTTGTAGCCATCCGGCCCAAACAGTTTGATGCCATTGTCTTCGTAGGTGTTATGCGAGGCGGAGATCATGATGCCGACATCGGCGCGCATCGACCGCGTCAGCATCGCGACGGCGGGCGTCGGCATCGGGCCCAGCAACAAGACATCCATGCCGACCGAGGTGAAACCCGCCTGCATCGCGGATTCGATCATATAGCCGGACAGGCGCGTATCCTTGCCGATGACCACCCGGTTGGTGTAATCGCCGCGTTGGAACAAAAGGCCGGTGGCTTGGGCCACCTGCATCGCGAGGCTCGGCGTGATCACGCCATTGGCTTTTCCGCGAATACCATCCGTACCGAAATATTTGCGTGTCATGGGACGCCTGAATGAACGAGAACCCGGTCGCTTATACACATCCGGCCCGAAGGCCGGAAGCCGATCCGGATCTAACTCATAAAGGTGTTAATGACCAATTTCCCTGACGGGACCGGGTTTAGAAGCGGACTTTGCTCCGCTCCGGGTGCCCCTAAAGCCGGGATCAAGCGTTCGCCAGTTCCTTGAGTCCGCGCCGGATCAAGGCTTGCGCTTCCGCGCCCTCGCCGAGCGCCCTTTGCGCGGCGGTCACGGCGGCGGTGGCTTGCGGGCGAGCGTAGCCGAGATTGACCAGCGCCGAAATGGCATCTTGGACGGCGGGCGGTGCTCCCGGCAGCGGATCCTCGCCCGCCAGACCGCCGGCCACCGGACCGGCGCCGCCGATTGCGGGCATTTTATCCCTAAGTTCGGCGGTGATGCGCGCCGCGAGACGCGGGCCGACGCCTGGCGCGCGCGAAATCGCAGGCTTGTCCTGGAGGGCGATGGCGCTGGCCAGCGCCTCGATCTTGCCGAGTCCGAGGATCGCCAAGGCCACTTTCGCGCCCACCCCTTGCACGGTTTGCAAAAGCCGGAACCAATCGCGTTCCTCGTCCGACAAAAACCCGTAAAGCCGGATCGCATCCTCGCGGACATGCGTCTCGATGGAGAGGACCGCCGCCTCGCCGGGGCGGGGCAGGGCTTGCAGCGTGCGGCTGGAACATTGCACGGCATAGCCGACGCCATGAACATCGAGGATGAGAAAATCCTCGCCGTAGGAATCGACGACGCCCCTCAGCTTGCCGATCATCGCGCCCCCTGCTCCAATCGTTTGATTCCGCGATGCTGCGCATGGGTGATGGCGACAGCGAGCGCATCGGCCGCGTCGGGGCTTCCGGCCTCGCAGCGCGGCAGCAAGACTTTGACCATCATGGCCATTTGCGTTTTTTCCGCATGGCCGGAGCCGGTCACGGTCTTTTTGATGAGATTGGCGGCATATTCCGCGACGGGAAGTCCGGCCAGGGCGGGCACGACAAGCGCCACGCCGCGCGCCTGCCCGAGCTTGAGGGCGGATTGCGGATCGCGATTGACGAAGGTCTCCTCCACCGCGGCCTCGTCCGGCCGGTGGGTGGCGATGACCCCGGCCAATCCCTCGTGGAGCTGACGCAGCCGCGAGGCCGTCTCCCCGGCGGCATGAGAATGCAGCGTGCCGCAAGCGACGTAAACAAGCCGGGATCCCGTCGCCTCGATGATCCCCCAGCCCATATTTCTCAAACCAGGGTCGATCCCAATGATGCGAACGGTGCCGGTGATGGTGGTTGCTCCTGGTGGGGCCGGACGGTCCGGGGAAAGTCTCGAAGCGCCTCTTCACGAGGTGCCTTTCGCTCATTTTTTTCGATGTTCAGGACGCGAAATTCCGGGAGCAGACTCGCCACCAAGCAATCAATGGACAGGTCCACGGCAGCGCCGCGAGGCCTGCGGCGGGCGATTCAGGGGAAATCGATGGCTTCGTTTAGGCCGCGAATTTTCGCCGGACCGTCGTGCGAGGGGCGACTGGCCCCTCAATCCAACAGCATGCGCTTGAGCAATTCCACTTCCTCGGACAGAACCCTGTCGCTTCCCGTCAGGCCCTCGATTTTCCGCACGGCATGGAGGACCGTCGTGTGATCGCGCCCGCCGAAACGGCGGCCGATCTCGGGCAAGGAGCGAAGCGTCAAAACCTTCGAGAGATACATCGCGATCTGGCGCGGTCGGACCACATTGGCGGTGCGGCGCGAGGACAATATGTCGGCGCGGCTGACATTATAATGGGTGGCGACGAGCTTTTGGATGTCCTCGATCTTCACGCGCTTGGGTTCGCGCGTGCGAACGAGATCGCGGATCGCGACTTCCGCTGTTTCGACGCAAAGCGGCGCCTGGGTCAGCGACGCATGCGCCATCAGCCGGTTGACCGCTCCGTCGAGATCGCGGCCGTTGGTCTGGATCACCGAGGCGACATAGGAAATCACCGGCGCGGGCACGTGAAAATCGGGATTGATGCCCCGCGCTACCGCGATTCGCGTCTCCAAAATCTTGATCCGCAAAGCTTCGTCCAGCATGCCCATTTCCACGCAGAGGCCACCGGCCAAGCGCGAACGGACCCGCTCTTCCAAAGCTTCGAGATCGGCCGGCGGCCGGTCGGCGGCAATGACGATCTGCTTGCGCGCATCGATCAGGGCATTGAGCGTGTGGCAGAACTCCTGCTGGATCGATTTGCCCTGCAAGAATTGCACATCGTCGATCACCAGCAAGTCGATCGCGCGGAGCCGTTCCTTGAACGCCAGGGCCGTCTGCGCCTTCAAGGCGAAGACGAATCCATACATGAACTTCTCGGCGGTCAGGTAAATCACCCGCCGCTTGGCCGCGGTCGCGGCATGGGCGACGGCCTGCAAAAGATGGGTTTTCCCCAAACCAACCGTGGCATGAATATACAGCGGATTATAGATCAGCGGCTCGTCGGGGCCCGCCGCCGCGATCCGTTGGGCCGCGGCATAGGCCAGTTGATTCGAGCGTCCGAGCAGAAAGGTCTCGAAATTCATGCGGCGGTCGAGCGGCGAGCCGCTCAGCGCCTCGGGATCGGAGGGTTCGCGCGCGGGCGGGAGTTTTCCAGCCGCTCCGCCGGCGGCGGCGGACGATGCCGGGGGGGCGCCAGCGTCAAACCGGACCGGACGTTCGCTGAAATTCGCGGCTTGATCGCTCGCCGGTTCGAACGGGCGGGCCATGCGGCCAACGGCATTGCGGGAAGAGGTCCGGACACCGATCGAGACCGCGCGGATTCCCGGCGCTTCCGACGTCAGAATCGCGATCATCCGGTCGAGATAATGCGATTGAATCCAGCTCTTCAGAAATTTCGTCGGCACGGAGAGATGCGCGACGCCATCGGCGATTCCATCGAGCTCCAGGCGGCCAAACCATGACGTATAAACGTCTTCCCCAACCTCGGCGCGCAAACGCCGGGCGATACGTGTCCAAACATCGTCTGGCTTAACTGCCTTCATTTCGTCTGCACCAGAGCGTTTCGTATCATAGGCGGGGCGAATGTCTGCCATCGGCTTCAGCATGATCATAACTTCTAATTCAGGAGAATAGGAGGCCTATCGCCGGCAAGGCGAGGGACGAAACACCAACGATGAAGAAAACAGGCTTGTGTGGCGCTAAGGAGTCATCCCGGCGAAAACACCTGGAGAGCCGTCGAGCACATAGTTGGTAAACGACGTGGTGAAGCAGGATGACGCCGGCAGTTGGCCAAATCGCTGTTTCATCACAAAAGTTCTCCCAGATCCGGAACACCCAATTGGTGTTCGCTGTTCGCACGACAGCTTCGCACGGCGCGAACCGGCGAATGCGTGGTTAAAGGCCGCGACGAATTGCTCGCAAATTCAGCCAAAGCAGCCTCACGCGCGAAAGCGCTTGGCTACATATATTAAATGAAAATGCGGGCCCGCCGCTCGCTGCGCTCAGTTTGAGACCTTGCGCGCTTCCGCGCTCCAACCACGAAATGAGAGTAACATAGGCCACGGTCCCGGCAATATCTGTTCATGAAAATGACACAGCCGAAAGACGGAAATCCCACCTTCATCCCGTTACGTAAGAACGCGCTCCACGCATAACCCGCTGATTCACCGCCACTCTATTTCGAGAGTTCCGGGTCCGGCGGTCTGTGGCCCGATAGCAACATTCTCGGATACAAGCTTATTGGCATCTCCAGAAAGAAGGCGTTTCCGGCAAAATTCTGCCCTTACCCTCCAAATCTTTGAATCTAAACAGTTAAATTTGAGCAAAGAAAGGAGGGGTTCCAAACCGGGGAATGAGTGAAAAATCCGCCCGGCCTAGCTTTCTTTGATGCGACGCAATAAAAAGCCCGGATCAACCGGGCTTTCTTATTAGGCAAATTCCTGGAACGTCCGAAGCTTCGAAAAGCTCAACCCGCCAGGCTCTTCACCCGTTTCGTCAGGCGCGACACCTTCCGGGAAGCCGTGTTTTTATGCACAATACCCTTTTGGGCGGCGCGCATTACTAGCGGCGCGGCCGAGCGCAATGCAGCATCGGCGGCAACGGGGTCGCCAGACGCGATCGCCTCTTCCACCTTACGGAGGTAGGTGCGCATCTGGCTGCGACGCGAACGGTTCACAGCAGTGCGGCGTTCGATTTTTCGGACGGCTTTCTTAGCCGACGCGGTATTCGCCATAGAACAAATCTCACAAAATTCGCCGGAGGGAAGCAGCGCCTGGATCATGCGCCGCACGGCCGGACAGCCCGGCTAACGGAGGGGTCTTATAGGCAAACCCCGCCCCATCCGTCAACGCTTTTGCGCGAGCAATTTTACAAGACGGCGTCCGCGCCGGCGCGCGCGGGGTGCGGAACCCCGGAAACCGGGCCTGCCGCCGGAACAAAAGCAGGCTAAACCTATTGAAAACAAAGTGATTTCGTCACGAAAGGCCATGTTCGCCAGGGTTGGGCAGGCTAGGCTGTAAGAACTCGTTTACTTAATCAAAGGTTAGAATAATTCCGCGATCGTAAAACCCCGCGACTTTCGTGGGAAATACTCTCGCAAGTCCAAAGAGGGCGAAAGCGCGTGAAGAATGGTCAAGCAAGCTGGAAGAAAACCGTGGCGAGCGGCGGCAGCGTCACGGTGATGGATTGCGCCTCGCCGTGGGCCGGCACGTTTTGCGTCCCGGTCCCGCCTTCGTTGCCGATATTGGCGCCGCCATAGAGACCGGCATCGGTATTGAGAATCTCCCGGTAGAAGCCCGGACGCGGCACGCCGATCCGGTAGCCGTGTCGGGGGACCGGCGTAAAATTCGAGGCCACCACGGCAAGGCTGCCCTCAGCGCCGTGCCGGGCGAAAGCGAAGACGCTATTTTCAAGGTCGCCCCCGGCCAGCCACTGAAACCCGCTGGCTTCGCAGTCTCTTTCATATAGGGCCGGTGTGGCCCGGTAGACCGCATTGAGATCCCGGACGAGAGTCTGCACGCCTTTATGCTTGTCCTCCGCCAAAAGGTGCCAATCGAGCGAATGATCGTGGTTCCACTCGTTTCTCTGGGCGAATTCGCAGCCCATGAACAAGAGCTTCTTGCCGGGATGGCCCCACATGAATCCGAGATAAGCGCGCAGATTGGCGAAACGCTGCCAGTCGTCGCCTGGCATGCGGCCCAAGAGCGAGCCCTTGCCATGGACGACCTCGTCGTGGCTGACCGGCAGAATGAAATTTTCGGAAAAGGCGTAAAGCAAGCCGAAGGTCATATCGTGATGGTGATGGCGGCGGTGAATCGGATCGTACCCGATGTACCGCAGCGTATCGTGCATCCACCCCATGTTCCATTTGAAGCCAAAGCCGAGCCCGCCATTATAGGTGGGTTGCGAAACGCCCGGCCAAGCCGTGGATTCTTCCGCGATGGTCATCACGCCGGGCGCGGCCCGATAGGCCACCTCGTTCATGTGGCGCAAAAAGGCGATGGCCTCGAGATTCTCGTTGCCGCCATAGGCATTCGGCACCCACTCGCCGGGCTGACGGGAATAATCGAGGTAGAGCATGGAGGCGACGGCATCCACGCGAAGTCCGTCGAGATGATAATAATGAAGCCAGAACCGCGCATTGGCGATCAAAAAGGCCGCGACCTCCTTCCGCCCTACATTATATATGCAGGTGCCCCAATCCTGATGAAAACCCTGGCGCGGATCGGCGTGCTCGTAGAGATGGGTTCCATCGAAAAGCGCGAGCCCATGGGGGTCATTGGGGAAATGCCCCGGCACCCAGTCGAGGATCACCCCAATTCCCGCCGCATGGGCGGCATCGATAAAGCTCGCGAAGTCCTCCGGCGTGCCAAACCGGCTCGTCGGCGCAAAAAGCGAAACCGGCTGATAGCCCCAAGATCCATCGAAGGGAAATTCGGTGACCGGCAGCAGCTCGATATGGGTAAAGCCCATATCCCGGACATAGGGTATGAGTTCCGCGGCCAATTCGCGGTACGTCAGGAAACGATCGCCTTCGCCCGGCACCCGCCGCCATGATCCGAGATGACATTCGTAAATCGAGATGGGCTTGGCCCGGGCCTCGCCGGTGCCGCGCCGCGCGATCCAATCGGCATCGTGCCATTGCAGCGGGGGAAGCCCATGGGTGATCGAGGCGGTTCGTGGCGGATGTTCGGCCGCGAAAGCGACAGGATCGGCCTTGAGCGGCAACAGATGCCCATCGAGTCCCTTGATCTCGAATTTATACCGCTGGCCCGTGCAAACGCCGGGAATGAAAAGTTCCCAGACACCAACCTCGATCCGGGCGCGCATGGGATGGCGGCGCCCATCCCAGCGATTGAAATCGCCGGTGACGCTGACGAAAGAGGCGCTCGGCGCCCAAACCACGAACCGCATGCCGCGGATGTCGCTGACCACGGCGGGATGCGCGCCAAATATATAGGGAAAGGCGGTGTCGTTGGAAAAAGCGATGGCCGCTATCTCCTCCGCGCTCAGCGAGGGGCCGAACAAATAGGGGTCATTGACGATTGTCTCGCCAGAGACGTCGTGAATTCCAAGCCGGTACCCCGGACGGTGCGGCGAGGTGAGCCGTCCGGCGTAAAATCCATCGGGATGAATGAGCTCGAGCGTGCCGATGCGTTCGAGATCGTAGAAATCGATCAAATCGATTTTTTCGGCGCCGGGATGCATGACCCGGATGTCCCAAACGCCAGAAGCAACCTCATGCGGCCCTAACACGCTGAAGGCATCCCCATGCGCCGCCGCGAGGATCGCCTCCATCGCGCCGGGCGGAATCATCGAGGCCGGTGGCGGCAATTCCCCCGCCGGTCCCGGTTCCGCGTTACTCCCGGCCGGTGTTTGGATCTGCGTCATGCCGTCTCCGAAACATAATCGAGAAGACCGAGAACGCCTTCGATTGGGATATCGATCCAGTCTGGACGGTTCCCAGCCTCGTAGTCAATTTCATAGAAGGCCTTGGACAGCATGTGTAACAATAAGAGCCGTCGCCGTGTTCCCACATCCTCGATCCAAACCGGGCTGCCCTTCACGGTCTCCATATAGGCTTCGACAAAAATCTGGGAAAACTGAATAAGCTCCTTACTGAGGCCGGCACGCAACTCCGGCAAACGTCCGGCCATGCGCCGCCGTGCCGTCGCGACCGCATAGGCGAACGAGCGCAGCATGCTCGCGACATCCCGCAAGGGCGTGCTCTTCGCGCGCCGTTCCGAAAGCGGCCGGGCCGGCTCGCCCTCGAAATCGATGATGACGATATCGTCTTTCACAACGAGAACCTGACCTAAATGATAGTCGCCATGGATCCGCGTCTTGATCGCGCCAACCGGCTCGACCGCGAGGGATTCGATCAACGCAAGGCACTCCGCCTTCCGGCCGAGCAACTGCCGCGCCAGAAGCGCCACGCTCTCCGCCGTGTGGCTGTCGAGTTGCTCCAAACGGGCGAAAGCCAGCATGGCACGGCGGAGCGCGTCCGCCACCGATTCCAAAACATCCTCGAGGCGCAAGGGCTCGGCCGCGAAAGCCGGGTCATCCGTCGGTGTCGCCAAGGCCTTGTGCAATTCGCCCGTGCGCATCCCCAATCGCTTCACATGCGGGGCATAGGCCTCGAAACCTTCGTCGAGCGCGCCGGGCAAATCCGCATTGGTAAACGCCATCGTATCCATGACGCGCATGAGAACATTGAGCGTCCACGACCACGCATCGCCCTGATTGCGAACAAAGCGCTGAAGGAGGGCTACCGCTGTCGCTTCTCCGGATGCATCGATGTGTTCGACATACCCCAAGGTGACCGGTGTGTTTTGGAATCCTGCTACCCCGGTTAGAAAGCCGCAGATCTCGATCTCGGGATTCGGGCCGGACTGCAGGCGGCGGTAGATCTTCAGCGCCATGCGGTCGTCGAGATTCAACGAGGAATTGCTTTGTTCGGCCCCCATGCGGCGGATCGAACCGGCGTCGACAGCTTCTTCGCCGGCCAGAAGCGGGCTGGGCCGAAACTGGAAGACGCCGCCATGGCTTGTCTTCAAACTATCTCCGCGCCGCAAGGCATCGAGAATGGCGGCGCCGAAATCAGGCGAGGCATCCGCGTCATAGAGCAGGCCCGTCCGCGCCGCGCGGCGCACGCGCGCTAAAGCAAAGGGGAGCAGGCTTTCGTCGCCATCCGCCTCGAAGCCGGCGGCAAGCGGGGTGAAATACGATTGCGTCTCGCCATTAGACAAATGGACGGCGAGAACCAACAAGATGAAACGGCCCTGCGCGCCTTCCCGCAAAACTGCGAAATCATCGACCGTGGCTTTGCTTATGCTCCGTCCTTTCGCGGCGAACCAACGCCGCGATTGGAGAAAATTAGGCGCTGCCGTCTGTTCGAAGGCTTGTAGCTCCCGGCCAACGAACAAGGATTCGAGCTTGCTCGTCACGACAAGCGTAAAAAGCTCAGGTACAAAACTAATACCGGTCTTTTTCGAGTCCTCCGCCACCTTTTCGATGTGAAACCAATAAAAGCCATAAGCCGGCAGCGTCAAAAGATATGGCAGCTCGCCGATGGGCGGAAATTGCGTGCCGGCGGTCAATTCCGTCAGACCGGTTCCGGCGAATTCGCCGAGGTCGAGCTCGACCGCTTGCGGCGCGTTCGAGACATTCACGACACAAAGGATCGTTTCGCTATCGAACGCACGAATATAGGCCATGACCTTACGATTTCGGGGATAAAGAAACCGGAGCGATCCGCGCCCCATGCCTTTGAGGGACTTGCGCACGATGATCATGCGCCGGATCCAATTCAATAGGCTGGTGCGGCTTGCAAGCTGCGCCTCGACGTTCACCGCGAGATAGCCGTAGATGGGATCCTGAATCGTTGGAAGGAAAAGCTTCGCGGGATCGACGCGGCTGAAGCCGCCGTTGCGATCGACCGACCATTGCATCGGCGTGCGCACGCCGTCGCGGTCGCCGAGGTAGATATTGTCGCCCATGCCGATCTCGTCGCCATAATAGACGACGGGCGTGCCGGGCATCGAAAAGAGCAGCGAGTTCAAGAGTTCGATCTTGCGCCGGTCGTTGTCGAGCAGCGGCGCGAGGCGGCGGCGAATCCCGAGATTGATGCGAGCGCGCTTGTCGGCGGCATAGAACTTCCAGAGATAATCGCGCTCCCGGTCCGTGACCATTTCAAGCGTCATTTCGTCATGGTTGCGCAGGAAAATCGCCCATTGCGATCCTTCGGGAATCTCGGGCGTCTGCCGCATGATGTCGGTGATGGGGTGCCGGTCCTCCTGCGCGAGCGCCATATAGATCCGGGGCATGAGGGGAAAGTGAAAGGCCATGTGGCATTCGTCGCCATTGCCGAAATACCGGGCTGCCTCCTCGGGCCATTGATTGGCTTCCGCAAGGAGCATGCGATCGGGATAATCGGCATCCACCGCCGCGCGGATCTTTTTCAACACCTCATGGGTTTCCGGGAGATTCTCGCAATTCGTCCCGTCGCGCTCGACGAGATAGGGAATCGCATCGAGCCGCAAACCATCGACACCGAGATCGAGCCAATAGCGCATCGTATCGAGAACGGCTTCGAGCACGCGCGGATTGTCGAAATTGAGATCGGGCTGATGGGCGTAAAAACGATGCCAATAATAGGCCTGGGCTTTTTCGTCCCACGTCCAGTTCGACTTCTCCGTATCGAGAAATATGATACGGGTGTCTTGATAACGATCGGGCGTCTCCGACCAGACATAAAAATTACGCGCGGCCGACCCTTTTTTCGCGGCCCTGGCGCGCTGGAACCAAGGATGCTGGTCGGACGTGTGATTGATCACGAGCTCGGTGATCACCCTTATGTTGCGGTCATGCGCCGCTTTCACGAAATGTTTGAAATCGCGAAGATTGCCGTAGGATGGGTTGATGCCGCGATAGTCGGAAATATCGTAGCCGTCGTCGCGCAAGGGCGAAGGGTAAAACGGCATGACCCAAATCGCCGTCGCCCCCAGATCTCTAATGTAATCGAGCTTCTGGGTCGCGCCCAAGAAATCGCCGGTGCCGTCGTTATTGGCGTCGAAAAAACTTTTGACATGCAATTGGTAGATAATCGCGTCGCGATACCATTGCGTGTCTGTGCGATCGATCATGTCTGGTCCTTCCAATCTCCTGGCGGATGTAAACGCCAAATCACGGCAGATCGTTCAGAGGGATCGAGAGCTAAATGATGGGTCTTTCCATGGAGCATGAAACGGTATCCGCCGAGCAAATCTTCCACCGCGACCGAGCCCGAATCCGGTAAGCTCCATTCCCAAAGAGGAATTTCATAACTGCAATCTTGGCGGTGATGCGGGTCGAGGTTCACGACAACGAAAATGCAATTGGTTTTGTCCGCATTCAGCTTGGCATAGGCGATCACGTGGTCGTTATGCGTCTTGATGTGGATGATGTTGCGGAAATCGTGCAGGGCCGGATTTTCGCGCCGGATTGTGTTGAGCGCGCGGATATGGTCCTTGATATGGCCGGGCCGGTCGAGATCCCAAACTTTTATCTCGTACTTTTCGGAATCGAGATATTCCTCCTTGCCGGGTAAAGCTTGGGCTTCGCAAATCTCGAAGCCGCTATAAATCCCCCAATTGCTCGACAAGGTGGCGGCCAACGTGGCGCGGACCACGAAGCCCGCGCGGCCACTCGTCTGCAGGTAGGTTGGATTGATGTCGGGCGTGTTGACGAAGAAATTCGGACGGTAATAGCTCGCCATGGAACCCGCGAGCTCGCGCATATAATGTTCGAGTTCCCACTTTTTATTGCGCCAGGTGAAATAGGTGTAGGATTGTTGAAAGCCCACTTTCGCCAGTTGCTTCATCATGGCGGGGCGAGTAAACGCTTCGGCCAGAAAGATCACATCGGGGAAGTCGCGGTTGACCTCCGCGATCAACCAGCGCCAAAACGGGATGGGCTTGGTATGGGGGTTGTCGACCCGCAGAATGCGGACGCCTTCGCGCACCCAGAACAGAACCACGTCCCGCAGCGCTTCCCACACCGCCGGTAACGATGCGCCATAAAATTCGATATTGACGATGTCTTCGTATTTTTTCGGCGGGTTCTCCGCATATTGGATCGTGCCGTCGGGCCGCCAGTCGAACCAGTCCGGATGTTCCTTGATCCAGGGATGATCGGGGGAGCATTGGATGGCGAAATCCAGGGCGATTTCCAAACCATGATCGCGCGCGGCCGACACGAGCGCGCGCAAATCCTCGATCGTCCCGAGTTCGGGGTGGATCGCGTCGTGCCCGCCGTCGGGCGAGCCAATGGCGTAAACACTGCCGGGATCGGAGGGCGATGGCGTCAGCGAATTGTTGCGGCCCTTGCGGTTTTTCGTGCCGATCGGATTGATGGGTGGGAAATAGAGCACATCGAAACCGAGATCGCGCACATAGGGCAAATGCGCGATCACGTCGCGGAACGTGCCATGCCGGTTCGCGCTCGTGGTGACCGAGCGGGGAAAAAGTTCGTACCAGGACGAAAACAATGCGGCCGTGCGGTCCACGGACAGGACGAGCTCGCGATCGTAGCGCGATACTTGCCGCCTTGGTCCGGCCCGGTCCATCAATCGTTTTGTATTCGATGCGGTAATGAGATCGAGTTGCGCATCGCTTCCGGCTTCCGCCGCGTGCAAACGGGCGAGCAAGGCATTGAGCGCGGCGTGCTCGCCCCGGCCGGGTTGTGCCGCGGCAATCAGCGAAATGGCCTCGGCCGCCTCGATGGCGAGCTTTTGACCGGCGGCGCGCTTTTTGACGATGCCGTCGCGAAGCGATGCGAAGGGGTCGCGCCAGGCTTCGATCACATAGTAATGGAGGCTGTTTTCGGCCGGTGTGAATTGCGCGCGCCAGCGGTCGCTTTCAAGGAAGGACATCTGCACGCGGAACCAATCCTCCCGGCTGGCTGGCCGCCAGAGGAGATCGGCCGCGATCTTTTCATGGCCATCGGTGAAAATATCGGCCTCGACCACAACGGTTTGGCCCACGACCGATTTGACGGCGTGGCGGCCGCCATCGATTTCGGGCGTCACCGCCTCGATAATCACGCGGCCCGCGCCGAGTCCGCTCTCCGGGCTTGGCGCGGGCCGTGCGGCGGGCTCTGGCTCTTGCGCTTGGCTCAATGGCGGCGCTAAGCCGGTAAGCCGGCGCTCCGCGTCCATCGCGGCGGCGGCGGTGGCCAGCGGCCCGCCTGGCGCGACGATCGCGCCAATCTCTTGCGTCAGCTTGCGCCGCCAATTCGGATGGCCGCATTCCGGGCCCGGCACATTGGCCTGGTTGATATCGCCCAGAATGTCCTCGAGCTGAAGGGCGGCGAGCATGGCCGGCGATTTCGCGAGATAACGCGACGCCGCTTCGAAAGGCACGGGATCGCCGGCCGGAATTTTCTCGGCGTTCAAGGCCTGGCTGAATTTCGCGCGCTCTCGCGCTCGGTTTTCCCGTTCGGCCCTGGCCTGCGCGGGCGTGAAGATATGCAGGGATTCGCGGAGATCCACGTCGAGCCCTTTCCACCAGCCAGCGAAGGACGGCAGGTCGTGTGTGGAAAGAGCAGCCATGGCCTGCCGGGGATAGGCGGCGGGCGGTTTGAAGCCCCCATCGGGTTCGCGCTCGAACGTGAGAATCCGGTAGCTCAGGAGATCCGAGCGCATGATCGCATCGGAGAAACCCTCTGGCGCGGTGCCCAGATCTTCGGCAATGACGATGGAGCGCGCCCGTTGGCTTTCCAACCGCACGGCGGCCAGCAGCGCCTCGAAGGGATAATCGAGATAGGCGCCATGCGAGGCCGGCATGCCGCGGGGAATGACGAACAGCCGCTGCAATTGGAACGCGTGATCAATCCGGATCGCGCCGGTGTGGCGCATATTGGCCGAGAGCAGGGCGCGGAACGCCGCCAAGCCTTGCTCTTCGAGGGTTGCCGGGTTGACCGGCGGCAGTCCCCAATTCTGGCCGTGCGGTCCGAGCGCATCGGGTGGAGCGCCAATGGCGAGGCCAGGGATGAACCAATCCGGCCGCGCCCACATTTCGGCCCCGCCGGCATCGACGCCTACGGCGAGATCGCGGTAAAGACCAACCGGCATGCCCGATTTGAGCGCGCGGATCTGGGCCGCGCCGAGCTGCGCATCGGCAAGCCATTGCAGCCAGGCATGAAACGCGATGACCTGCGGTTGTTCCGCGCGGAACCTTTTGACCGCTTCGCTCTGCGCGTCGCGATAGGCCTCCGGCCATTCCCCCGTCCAATGGAGACCGTTCCGGTGGAACGTCTCCGAAAGAGCCTCGAAGGTCGCGTAAAGTTCGAGGGGCTCGCCGCTCGCGGCGCGGAAGGCCTGGAATCCGGCATCCGGCGATTGCCGGAAGGACAGCCATAACTTGCCGAGGATTTCGCGTTTGATTGCCCAGACCCGCGCATGTTCGACAAGCGGGCTCGCGCGCAATTGCGCCAAATTGGCCGCCATGCCGGTCTCGTCGAAATCGAATGCGGCCGGGCTCGAAGCGAAACCGGGAGCCTGCCGGGGGTCGATGAAGATGGGATCGATAAAAAGACGGGAGGATGGGGAATAAGGCGAGATCTTCGTCCGATCCGTGGGAAACAAGGCATGGACCGGCGACAAACCGAGAAAAGCCGCTCCGGCGTGCCCCGCGCCTTCCGCGAGATCCCCCACATCCGAGAAATCTCCGATCCCGCAATTATGAGAGGATCGCAAACCATAAACTTGCGCCGTAATTCCGAAACCGCGTCCGCCCTTGGCGAAGACATCCGGCAAATAGCATCGCGGTGGCGCGGCGATGACCGTTGCGGCGGCGCCGCGGCCACTCACGGTAATGGCGAGATGGTGATAGCCCGCGGGAATACCGGCGAGAGGAAAAGAGATGCCGTGGGCATTCAGGCGGGTGGCGTCCCGTCCTTCGCGCACCGAACCATCTTCAAGCGTCAAATGCCATTCGACATCGCTCGCATGGATACCGGAAAGCGGAATGTCGATGTCGCGTTCCGCCTCGACGGGAAGGGTGGGGCGTAAAAGCCAGTGCTGCCGCTGCTGCGCATAAGCGGCGGACGCCGCCAGCCGCCCATCGGTCTCCACGTCATAGCCAAGGGCGGCGAGCACCGCGCGAAGGCCGTCGACCGGGGTTTCCACCTCGTGCCCATAAATATCGCGATAGGTCCGCGCGACACCGGCCAGAGCCGCTAAGCGATAGAGATCGTCATTTCCGCTCATTCTGTTTCACTCTCCCGCGCATCGACGAGGATGATACCGCTCCAGCACTCGAGCGCCGCCATCTTGCCGGGTTTGACCCCGGAACTTTGCCACAAAACGGTCTCGCCGGGCTTGATCTTTGTCCGGAAAGGCGCCGTGTCGAAATTCGCGGCGAGACGCAGCGTCCCGCCGTGGAACCGCCATTCGACAATGAGCCCGCCAGATCCGGTCCGCTCGAAGGCCGCGTCTATAAATCCGCTTTTGGTCAAGGGGATGACAACGTCCCGGCGAAGCGCCAGCAGGCTGCGTGTCTCGCTCAAGATCCCGGCGAAGGGCTCACGCCCGGCTTGCGCCCAATCCAGCTTGGAGCCGTGGAACGTTTCGATCGCGGCGGGATCGGGGATCGGGAGGTGTCCGGCTTTGTAACCGGTGAAGCCGGCGAATTCCCGTTCTCGCCCGGCGCGGATCACCTGCTCCAAGTCTTTGTCGTTTCCGAAATCGATAAAATATCGAAATGGGGTGGTGGCGCCCCATTCCTCGCCCATGAAGATCATGGGAATTTGCGGGGACAACAGAAGAAGCGCGCGCGCAAGCCGCAGCCGGGCAGGCGCGGCGAGAACGCTGAGCCGTTCGCCCTGCGCGCGGTTGCCGGTTTGATCGTGATTTTGGAGAAAAGCAACGAAAGCCTCCGGCGGCAGGCCGCTGGTTTTCTCGCCGCGCTTGCGTGCGAAGTTCAGCGAATAATCGCCTTGGTAACAGAACCCCTCGGCCAAACAGCGGCCGAGCCGTTGCACGGTGTCGCCGCCGTAATCGGCGTAATAGCCGTCGCTTTCGCCCGTGAGCAGACGATGCCAGCAGTGGTGAATGTCGTCGTCCCACTGGGCATCGAAGTCCAGCGCCTCGCCGTCGCCCCCGCGTGCGAGGCGGCTGGCTTCGTTGTTTTCATTTTCTAAAACGAGATGAATGGCGCGATAGGGTAAACCCTGGCGGATTCGCCCGGCGATTTCTTCCAGGAAATGACGGTCGCTGCTATCGGCAATCGTATGGACGGCATCGAGGCGCAGCCCATCGAAATGGTATTCCTCCAACCAATAGAGCGCATTCTGAATGAAGAATTCGCGCACGGCATCGCCAGCGGTGGCGCCATCGAAATTAAAGCCGGCGCCCCAAGGGGTCTGATGCCGTGGCGTGAAAAAGCTTTTGGCATAGACCGGCAAAAAGTTTCCGGAAGGGCCGAAATGGTTGTAGACGACATCGAGCAGCACCATGAGGCCGCGCGCATGGGCGCCGTCGATCAAGGCCTTGAGATCATCGGGTGTGCCATAGGCATTGTTGGGGGTAAAAGGCAACACGCCGTCATATCCCCAGGTCCGGCGCCCCGGCGTTTGCGCCACCGGCATCAATTGGATCGCCGTGATGCCGGTCTCCTTGATGTGATCGAGCTTGTTCGTGAGCCCGGCAAAGGTTCCCTCGGGCGTCGCCGTCCCCACATGGGCTTCGTAGATCACCGCCTCGCTCCACGGTCGCCCGGCCCATGCGCTATCCGTCCACGTGAAATGGCGGGGGTCGACGACTTGCGAGCGGCGATCCTCGTCGCTGGGCTGATAGCGCGACGCGGGGTCGGGAACGAGAGTGTCCGCCTCGTCGATCGAGAAGCCGTAGAGATCGCCGGGCTTGGCCTCGGGATCGGTTAGTTTGAACCAGCCTTGACCGGTGGCAAGCATGGGGCTGCGGCGCGCGCCGTTCACCAGGGTGACGGCGGAGGCACTTGGAGCCCAAAGCACGAAGCGAACCCCATCGCCGGTGGGTTCCGCTCCAAACGGCATGAGATGTCGGCGCCGCATGTCCGGTCTCGATCTCTAGGTTTGATGTTGCAAAAGGACGAAGGAGCGTGGCGAAAGCGAAAAGGCTTCGCCGGCTTTCAGAATTTCTGCTTCATGCTCGTAAAGCCCGGCGGAATTCATGGAGCTGAATACCGGCCGGAAGCCGTTGCAAGGAAAGTCTTTCGACAGATTGAAGTCGACCGGGTCCGCGGACGCATTGAACAGGAGAAGAATGCGCTCCTCCAGGTGGCCATGGTTGCCGATTTGCATGCCGAGCGACTGGCGGCCGGGATCGTCCCAATCGCCACCCTCCATTTCGCGGCCATCGGCGGCGAGCCAATAAATATCCTTCAAGCCGGTCTCCTCGATCACGGTGCCGCTGAAGAAATCGAGCCGGCGGAAGACTTCGTGGCGTTTACGCAAGGCGATGAGGTTGGCGGTATAGGCCGGCAAGGACGGGTCTTCCTTGCCGTTCCAAGACATCCAGCTTGTCTCGTTGTCCTGGCAATAGGCATTGTTATTGCCGTATTGGGTGCGCGAACATTCGTCGCCCATCAAAAGCATGGGCGTGCCGATCGCGAGGATCGCCGTCGCCAGGAGATTGCGCTTTTGCCGGTTGCGGGCGGCGACGATCGTGGGATCGGCGGTATATCCCTCGACACCGAAATTCATGGAATAGTTTGGTTCGTGCCCATCCTTGTTGTTCTCGCCGTTGGGGAGATTATGCCGGTGATCGTAGCTGACGACATCTTGCAGGGTGAACCCATCGTGCGAGGCGGCATATTGCACCGAGGCCCAGGGCTTGCGGCCGGAATGGTTGAAAATATCGCTGGAGCCCGACAGCCGGCTGGCGAGCCGTGGCAATTGCCAGGCATCGCCGCGCCAAAACGCGCGGATCGTATCGCGGAATTGATCGTTCCAATCGCCCCAACCCGTGGGAAAGCCGCCGAGGCGATAGCCGCCCGGGCCGGTGTCCCACGGCTCGGAAATGAGTTTGACCCGCGACAAAACGGGGTCCTGCATGATGGCCTGCAGGAATCCCGAGCGCTCGGAGAACTCGAACGGCGTGCGGGCCAACGAAGGCGCGAGATCGAAGCGGAAGCCATCGATATGATAGGCCTCGACCCAATGGCGCAAACTGTCCAGACAAAGTTGGAGGACACGCAGATGTGACAGGTCGAGCGAATTGCCGCAGCCCGTGCTGTCCCAAAAGAAGCGCGGATTTTCCGGCACGAGCTTATAATAAGATTTATTGTCGATCCCGCGGAACGACAGGGTCGGGCCGAAATGCGTGCCCTCGCAGGTATGGTTGTAGACCACATCCATGATCACTTCGATCCCAGCGGAATGCAGCTGCTTGATGGCGGCGCGCAGGCCATAGGCGCCGTCTTCCGCGAAATAACGCGGCTCGGGAGCGAAATAGCCGAGCGGCGAATAGCCCCAATAGTTCCGCAAGCCCTTTTCGACGAGGAAGTGATCGTCCGCGAAGGCCTGGATGGGCAAGAGTTCCACCGACGTGATCCCGAGCTTCACGAGATATTCGATCACGACGGGGTGGCCGAGCGCGGTATAGGTGCCGCGGATCGCGCCGGGCACATCGGGATGGAGGTGAGTCAGGCCTTTGACATGAGCCTCGTAAATCAGCGTGTCGCGCCAGGGAACATTGGGCTTGCGGTCGTCTCCCCAGGTCAAGGCGGGGTCTTCGACCACCGCTTTCGGCATCATCGGGGCGCTATCGCGCCGGTCCGGCACGAGATCGCCGCGATGGGCGCTCATCCGGAACCCATAGAGCGCGTCGTGCCAACGGATCCGGCCGTCGATCTGCCGGGCATAGGGGTCGAGGAGTAGCTTGTGCGGATTGAACCGGTGTCCGGCGGAGGGCTCGTAGGGGCCATGGACACGGTAGCCATAATGCTGGCCGGGTCGGACGCCGCTGACATAGCCGTGCCAGACTTGATTGGTGCAACAGGGCAGAACGAAGCGGTCGGATTCGACACGCCCCTTTTCATCGAAAAGGCACAGCTCGACTTTGGTCGCATGGGCGGAAAACAGCGCGAAATTGACCCCGTGGCCGTTCCACGTCGCTCCAAGGGGCGCTGACTCCCCGTCGCTTAGGCGGCGCATCCGGCGCTCATCCTCCGATTGCCGTCCAGAGCGGAGACCGGTTCCAACGCCAAACTTCGGGTTTAAGCATGCGGCCACTCTGTTCCAGCGGAATCGGAGACCGCAATATCCCCTGGTTTGCAGCAAAGGTCGAGATGGAATTGCGCGCGGCGCCGCTTATCCTTCTCCAGGCCAAAGAGGAGAATAAGAGCCGGGAGAGGGAGCTGGGGGCGTAAACCTCACTCGTCGCGGGTCTCGAATACGAAGAGGCTGCCGCCGAGGGCGACGGCGCAACCGATGGCCGTATCCGAAAGACGGGCGAAAAACAGCGGGACGACGATATCGCCCGGCGGCGAGGCGAGATCGATCAACAGCAAAATCCACAGGGACAGCAGCGCAACCCCTAATCCGTAGTTCCGGTCGAAACCGAAGGGCCACAAAAACGGCAAGCTAAGCGCCAGACCCAACAGAAGGGCCGGCTGTGCGGCGCCGGGCACGGCCCGAACGAGGGTGAACGCCAGCACGACGCCGAGAATTGTTCCGGTGAGCCGCTGAATCACCCGGACCATATTGGCCCGGCGGTCGGGCTGCATCACCAGCAAGGTGGTGATGGTGACCCAATAGGGCCGGGATTGTCCAAGAATCAGCCCGATGCCCAGCGCGCTGACGGCCGCGGCGCCATAGGCGATCGAGAATCTGGGGCCGGGATAGACGACCGCCTCGTTGGCCCGCGCGATCCGGGGGCTGCGCACGCCATGCCGGATGCCGTGATCGATGCAGACGGCGATCATCGCAAAAGCTGTCCCGGCGACGACCGGAATGAGCGTTTCCGGCTGGCCGATGGGCAGATAGGCGGTTGCGACGAAACAGACGATGGCATAGCGCGGGATCGCCTCGACCCCAGGCAGGGTTCCATGAATGAAGCCGGCAAAGGATGCCAAGGCGAAGAGGGCCAGCAAGATCACGGGATTGTTTCCGGCGATCAGGGCGCCGGTCGCCCCCGCGCAGGCCGACAAGAGCGCGCCGGTCGCCATCACCCAAAGCCTGGCCCGCAGCGTCTGGGCCCGGTCGGCCAGGCATAATAAATTGGTGAAGACGGCGGCGATCACGGCGGCCTCGACATGTCCCAAGAGACGGAAGGCGAGAAAACTCGCGCCGACGGCGAAGCCCCCGCGCAACATGCCGGAGCGCGGCAAAGGGCCGGACTGCCATTCGCAGACCTCGCGCGCGAGGAGGCCGGCGCGGGTTCGTAAAACGTTGAAAGCCGTCATGATCAGCGTGCTCCCGGCGCATTCAGGCCCAGCCGCGCCCCGGTATCCGCCGGAAACCGGTTTTCGTTACGCTTTGTAATGCGAATTGAATGTTTAACTAAACCTTTACGAATCAATTGCTTCACCGGGTTTTTGGCGGCTCGCCCGGTGCCGGAGGCGGCAATTGGGCAATCGGCGTTTTGCCGGGACCTGAGCTGATGTTATGGCAATCGCCACCATTGCAGCTGGCTCTCTCCCGGATTTGCCCAAGTTTTCATGACGGGATCTCCTGAAGAAGCCATTCAAATTCTCACCTGAACGCGAGTACGGATCAACGTGCAGAAACCGAAAAGCCTGGCCGACTATGCCACGAAACGCTTCCGCCTTGCGGGTAAAGCCTATCTCGATCAACACAATCCCTTCTTTGTTCCCGTCGATCAAGCGCGGCGCGAGGCCGAGGCGCGCGGCGCCCGTTTCGTCAGTTTCGCGAATTACGATTATCTCGGCCTTGCCAATCATCCCGAATTGAAAGCCGCCGCCAACGAGGCCGTGGAGACCATCGGGATTGGGGCGCTGGCTTCCCGCCTCGTCGGCGGCGAGCGTTCGACGCATCACATTCTCGAGGAAGCCCTGGCCGAATTCGTCGGGACCGAGGAAGTGATGACGCTGGTGAGCGGTTATCTCACCAACGTGACCGTCATTTCCCACATCATGGCCTCGCGGGATGCGATCTTCCTCGACGAGCTCTCGCACAACAGCATTGTCAGTGGTTGCAAGGCGTCGCCGGCGGAGGTGATTTTCTTCCGGCACAACGATCTCGGCCATCTCGACGAGTTGCTGGCCAAGCGGCGGGCCGAGTTCAAGAACGTGCTGATCGTCTCCGAAAGCCTCTTCAGCATGGACGGCGATACGGTCGATCTGCCCCGGCTGGTCGCCTTGAAGAAGAAGCATGCGACATGGCTGCTGCTCGACGAGGCCCATTCCATCGGCGCTCTCGGCGCCACGGGGCGGGGCTTGTGCGAATATAGCGGGGTCGATCCGAACGAGATCGATCTCATCGTCGGCACGCTTTCGAAGTCCTTCGCCTCCTGCGGCGGCTTCGTCTGCGCGAAATCCTCCATCATTCAATGGATGCGGCATACGCTTCCGGGCTTCGTCTATTCGGTCGGCCTGTCGCCGGTGATCTCGGCTTCCGCTCTCCAGGCCCTGCGGCTTTGCCAGAGCGAGTCCTGGCGGATCGAGCGGCTGCGCCGCAATAGCGAATCATTCGTCGAACTCGCCCGCGAAGCAGGCCTCGACACGGGGCCGGCGATCGGACGTGGCGTGGTGCCGATTCTGTTCCGCGACAGTCTCGCGACCTTGCATGCCTCGCAACATCTTCTCGCACAGGGCTTCTACGTGCCGCCGATCATCCAGGTCGGCGTGCCCAAGGACCAGCCGCGTCTTCGCTTCTTCCTTTCCGCCTCGCATACGGAGACGGAAATTAGGGATGTCATCGCGATCCTGGCCGGCCTTCAATCGGCCGATACGGTGGAGGCTGGTCTGGCCGCGACCGCCATGGCCGCTCCAGGTCTGGCTGAATCTGGCCTGGCCGAATCTGGTCTGGCCGATCCCGCGCTTGTCGTATCCGTGCACGAACAAATGGGCGCGGCATCCTGACGGGTGCGGGCGAAAAAATCATGACCGTCGAAATCATTCCCGTCTCCGGGATTGGAAAATTCCTTACCTTCTGCCGCATACCGCGGCAGATCTATAAAGGGATGAAAGGCTTTGCGCCGCCACTCGACGCGGAGCGCTGGACAGCCTTCGCTCCGGCGTTGAACCCCCATTTCAAGCTCGTCGATTCCCAAGCCTTTCTCGCCAAGAAAGACGGTAAATGGGTGGGGCGCGTTCTCGCGCAAATCTACAAGGAGATGAAACCGGTCGACACGTCGCCGGCGCAATTTGGATGTCTCGACGCCATCGACGATGTCGAGGTGGTAAAGGCTCTTTTGGACGCGGCCGAAGAGTGGCTCAAGGCCAAGGGCGCCGATCTGATCGTGGGACCCTTCTCGCCGTCGGTCAATGCCGAGAGCGGGCTATTGGTCGAGGGGTTCGATGCTCTGCCGATGGTTTTCATGCCGTGGAATCCGCCCTATTTGCCGGGGCTCGTCGAGGCCTGCGGCTATCACAAGGCGCGCGATCTGATCTCCTACCGTTACCAGGTCCGGGAATCCGACCGCGAGGCCAAGGGCTCGATCATGTCGCGGCCGGAATGGGCCCAGCGGTTGAAAATCCGGACGCTGGACCTCAAGAATCTGAAGTCCGAATCGCCCATCATCGTCGATATTTTCAACGATGGCTGGAACGGGAATTGGGGTTTTGTCCCCTTCACGATCGAGGAATTTTTGTCGCTGGCCGACGGCTTGAAATATGTCATGCCGGTCGATGGCGGCTTCATGGTCGAGCTTGACGGCGAGCCGCAAGCTTTTGGGATCGTGCTGCCAAATCTGCATGAAATTCTGGCTGATTTCGATGGGCGGCTGTTTCCCTTCGGCCTGCCGAAGGTCATTTCCCGCGTCCGCAATCATCATTTTAAATCCGGCCGGCTGGTCCTGTTTGGCCTGCGCCGCGCCTTGCATCGTAAGGCTGTCGGCGGTGTCGTGATCCTCGCCTTTATCGAGGAAATGCGCCGCCGCAGCCGGAGTCTCACGATCGAGCATGTCGAATTTGGCTGGGTGCTCGAGAACAATGTGGGCATGCGCCGGCCAATCGAATTCTCCGGCGCGGAGGTCGATAAGGTCCACCGCGTCTACGAAAAGCAATTGAGCGCCTGAAAGGAGCCGTCTCATGACCACCCAAGCTCTTGATTTTGGGAAAGACAAAGCCGCCGCCGCCCAAGGGTTTCGCCGTTCTTTTTTTCCCGTCGATTTGAAGCGGCCGCATCCGATTCGCCGCGCGGCCATTCTCAAGGCTCATCCCGAGGTCAGAAACCTCATCGGTTACGACCGCTTGACGGCCGTGATCACGATCGCCGCCGTGTTGGGTCAAGTCGCCATCGCTTACGGCCTCGGCCATCTCGGCCTGGGCTATTGGTGGGTTTCGCTTCTCGTGGCCCTGTGCGTTGGGGCTTTCGTCAATCACGCCATGTTCGTCGTGATCCACGATGCCTCGCATAATCTCGTGTTCAAGTCGGTTCTGCTCAACAAGATGATGGTCATCCTTGCCGATTTGCCGAACACGCTGCCGACCGCCATCGGGTTCCGCGCCTACCATGTGAAGCATCATTCCCATCTCGGCGATTACGATTACGATGCCGATCTGCCGAGCCGGTGGGAGGCCAATCTGGTCGGCGACCGCTGGTATGCCAAAGCCGCCTGGCTGTTTTTCTTCCCCCTGTTTCAGTTGGGCCGGCTCGACCGGCTCAAGGGCACGGTGCCGATGAAAAACCTCTGGACGCTCTATAATGCCATTGCCATCTTCGCTTTCGACGCCGCGATCCTTTATTTCTGCGGCGTCAACGGCTTGCTCTATCTCTTCTTCTCGTTCTGGTTCTCGGTCGGCCTGCACCCGCTCGGCGCACGTTGGATTCAAGAACATTTCACGCTCGATCCCGAGCAGGAGACGTTCGATTATTATGGGCCGTTGAACACGATCGCGCTCAACATCGGCTACCACAACGAGCATCATGATTTTGCCGATATTCCCTGGCGCCGCCTGCCGGAACTGAAGCGCATGGCGCCGGAATATTACGACAATCTGAAGTTCCACACCTCGTGGTTCAAGCTGTGGCTGACCTTCATCTTCGACAAGCGCTACACCTTGTATCAACGCGTCGATCGTAGCCCCTCGACGCTCGGACCGGGCTAGGGCATATCCCGAAAAGTTGGGGACCTTTAGCGCCCTAGAACGCTCTGGTCTGACGCGAACAAATCGAGAGCCCTGGCATTCCGCTCGAGAATGCCAGGGCTTTTTCGTGAGGCCGGGAGTTTTTGCGGGGACGGACTGATGCGCGGGAGGCCGGACGCCCCGCAAGCCGAGCGCGCGCTCCATACCTGCCGCGGGCAAACTGCTCTTAATTTAGCCGCGCCCCGCGCTATTCAGCTCGCGGGCGATCCGCTCGATCCGCTCGGCGGCGGCGGACACGGAAACGGCGACGTCCTCGGCCAATTGATCGCGAAGCGTCTCGCCTTCCGTTTTCGTGATCCGCAATCCGCCGAGCTCGGCCTCGAGCCGGGCGACATGGGCCTGCGCCTCGCTAAGCTGATCGGCAATTTTGATGGCCGTCATCATGGCGAGCCGCTGGTCGCCGACTTCGCCAAAACCCTGCCGCAACGTGGCAAGGGTGGTATCGACATGACGGGCCAAGTCCTGGAGATGCCCTTCTTCTCCTTCGTCGCAGGCCATGCGGTAGACGCGCCCTGCAATCGTCACGGCGACCGTTGCCATTCAGCTCAATCCCGCTTGCTGCCGGCTTCAACGAGCAGATGGCGTAGCACGTTTCCCGCTTCGCTCAACCGCTTGGCGACTTGCTCATTCGCCAGGTCCAAGGATTGCGCGCGAAACAAGGCGGCATCGAGATCTTGCGCCAACCGGCCGCGGTCTTCTTGCATGAGCGCCAAGGCTTGTTCGAGATCGGCCTTTTCCGCTCCGGTTTGGGCCAAACGACCGCTGGCGGCCTCAAGCTGATCGACAGCCGTGGTGAGCCGTTTGAGTGCCGTCTCGAGACTTGCGGGTCGCGCCATCTTTCCGGTCCGGACCATAGTTTTAGAGCGGTTCTGTTTTTCAAAAAGTTGAGCATCTTATGATCGCAAAAGCTAACTTGCTCTAAGGGAACATGCTCTCGCGCGCTAGCGCTCGTCAACGAGGCGAAGGCGTTTTTCAAAGGCATCGGCGCCATGCGCCCGGCAAATCGGGATTTCTTCACAGACTTAATCGCAGCCCCGCTCAAAAGCGCCTTGCGCGGCGGGCCGCGATAAAACGCCATCCAATTGGAGAATAATCAAGCTCACTTTTAGATGGGGCCGGCCGGGGGTTACACGAAATGATTGCCAAATCGTCAGGTGTGCGCCTCTAAGTTGCCAAGACTTGGCGTTTGAGGACATTCGTTGCGTTGACAGGGGGGTGCGACCTGTTATTCAGGCGGCAAATTCCTCTCGAGCTGGCTAATGCGCGTCTCGACCGATGCCTGGTGAAGGTGTCCGACAGATGGCCGCCAGCAGGAGGAGGCTGGCGTCCACGCCTTGGCGGCGCGCCGGAATCACAGCGAGCCCCCGGCGAAATTACGTTGGGGCACCCAGGAGATAAACATGGTTATTCGGGTGGCGATCAATGGATTTGGCCGGATCGGCCGCAATGTTTTGCGCGCGATCGCGGAATCCGGGCGGCAAGACATTCAGGTCGTCGCGATCAACGACCTCGGGCCGGTCGAAACCAATGCCCATCTTCTCCGCTACGATAGCGTTCACGGCCGTTTCCCCGGCACGGTGACGGTCGATGGCGATACGATCGACATTGGCGGCGGTCCCATCAAAGTCACCGCGATCCGCAACCCGGAAGAGCTTCCCCATGCCGCGCTGGGCGTCGATATCGCGCTGGAATGCACGGGTATTTTCACCGCGCGGGATAAAGCCGCCGCCCATCTCAAGGCAGGGGCCAAGCGCGTCTTGATCTCCGCGCCGGGCGATCACGCCGATCTCACCGTGGTCTTCGGCGTCAATCACGGCAAGCTGACCGCCGGTCACACCGTCGTCTCCAATGCCTCCTGCACGACCAATTGCCTGGCGCCCGTCGCCAAGGTGCTGAACGATGCGATTGGGATCGAAAAGGGTTTCATGACCACGATCCATTCCTACACCGGCGATCAGCCGACGTTGGATACGATGCACAAGGATCTCTACCGCGCCCGCGCCGCCGCGCTTTCGATGATCCCGACCTCCACGGGCGCCGCCAAGGCCGTCGGCCTCGTGCTGCCGGAGCTGGCGGGCAAACTCGACGGGGCGGCGATCCGCGTGCCGACGCCGAATGTTTCGGTGATCGACCTCAAGTTCGTCGCCAAGAGAGCGACGACGGCGGACGAGATCAGGGCCGCGATCAAACATGCCGCCGCCAACGAGCTGAAGGGCATTCTGGGGTTCACCGCCGAGCCGAATGTCTCGGTCGATTTCAACCACGATTCGCATTCCTCGATCTTCGCGCTGGATCAGGTGAAGGTCATGGACGGCACTTTCGTCCGCGTCGTCTCTTGGTACGATAACGAGTGGGGCTTCTCGAACCGCATGGCGGATACCGCCGTGGCGATGGGCAAGCTGCTTTGAGTCCCGTCCATCCCTCCGGTGCGCAAGCGGGTCCGTTCACGGCCCCGCAAGCCGCCACGGGCGCGGCCGAACCGTTCCGGACGCTCGACGATGTCGTGGTGAAGGGCAAGCGGGTGCTTCTGCGGGCCGATCTCAACGTGCCCATGGCCGATGGCGAGGTTTTGGACCGCACGCGGATCACCCGCATGCTGCCCACCCTCGAGGAAATCGCCGCCAAGGGGGGGAAGGTGATCCTGCTCTCGCATTTCGGGCGTCCCAAGGATGGCCCGGACGAGAAGAACTCGCTCAAGCCGCTGGCCGCGGCGCTCGCCCGCGAATCCGGACGGCCCGTCGCCTTCGCGGCCGACTGCATCGGCCCTGTCGCCGAGGCCGCGGTCGCGGCCTTGAAGGATGGCGATATTCTGCTGCTTGAAAATACCCGCTTTCATGCGGGCGAGACCAAGAACGATCCGGCTTTCGCCGCCGCGCTCGCCAAGCTCGGCGATCTCTACGTGAACGATGCCTTTTCGGCGGCTCATCGCGCCCATGCCTCGACCGAGGGTCTGGCTCATCTGCTGCCCGCCGTGGCCGGACGCTCGATGCAGGCGGAACTCGATCATCTCGCCTTGGCGCTGAACAAGCCCGCGCGCCCCGTGGCCGCGATTGTCGGCGGCGCGAAAGTCTCGTCCAAGCTCGACCTGCTCGGCAATCTGATGAAGAAGGTGGATATCCTGATCATCGGCGGCGGCATGGCCAACACGTTCCTCTATGCTCAAGGCAAGTCCGTCGGCCTCTCGCTCTGCGAGAAGGACATGGCCGGGACCGCCCGCCAGATCTTGGCCGACGCGGCGGCGGCCCATTGCGAGATCGTTCTGCCCACCGACGGTGTCGTCGCGGCGAAATTCGCAGCCGGTGCCGAGGCGTCCGAGGCGGACGTGGATGTGATTCCCGAGGATCAAATGATCCTCGACATTGGTCCGCATTCGGCGGAGCGCGTCGAGGCGATTTTGAAGAGCGTGAAAACCCTGGTCTGGAACGGCCCCTTCGGCGCGTTCGAGATCGCGCCGTTCGATCGCGGCACGGTGCGGATCGCCAAGGCGGCGGCGGAATTGACCAAGGCCGGTTCGCTCGTCACGGTGGCCGGCGGCGGGGACACCGTCTCCGCGCTCAATGCCGCGGGTGTCGCCGGGGATTTTACTTATCTTTCGACGGCGGGCGGCGCGTTCCTGGAATGGCTCGAAGGCAAGGCCCTGCCGGGCGTCGAGGCCTTGCGGACGCAGTCGTAAATCTTAAACCCAACCGCCGGAGCCGCCACCCTTGATCGGGCGGTGCGGCCGGCACAGGCATGATGAGGCCGGAATGAATCAGGATCAGCTATCGAAAGTCGCGCTGGCGATGGTCGCGCGCGGCAAGGGTATTCTCGCGGCCGATGAATCCAACGCCACGATCAAGAAGCGCTTCGATGCGATTGGCGTGGAATCGACCGAGACCACCCGCCGCGATTATCGCGAATTCATGTTCCGCTCCCAAGCCATGCGCGAAAACATTTCCGGCGTGATCCTCTACGACGAGACGATCCGCCAAAATGCCAAGGACGGCACGCCGCTCGTCAAGCTGATCGAAGCCGCTGGCGCCCTTCCCGGCATCAAGGTCGATACCGGCGCCCATCCCATGCCGTTCTTCCCTGGCGAGACGATTACGGAGGGTCTCGACGGCCTGCCCAAGCGCATGGCGGCCTATTACGAGCTCGGTGCCCGTTTCGCGAAATGGCGCGCGGTGATTCACATTGCCGGCGACAAGCCGACGGGTGGCGCGGTGCGCGCGAACATGCAGGCTTTGGCGCGTTACGCCGCGATCTGCCAACAGGCCAATATCGTGCCCATCGTCGAGCCGGAAGTCTTGATGGATGGCGCTCATTCGCTCGAGCGCAATTTCGAGGTGACCCGTTACGTCCTGCAAACGCTTTATCAGGAATTATTCGGACATCGCGTGTTCCTGGAAGGCACGGTGCTGAAGCCGAACATGGTCGTGCCCGGCGAGGATGCCGCGAAAAAGGCCTCGCCCGAAGAGGTTGCCGCCTGGACGATCCGGCTGTTTAGGGAAGCCGTGCCGGCCGCTGTTCCGGGAATCGCCTTCCTCTCCGGCGGCCAAGCGGATGTCGAAGCCACCGCCAATCTCAATGCGATCAACCGCCTGGGCCCACAGCCCTGGCCGATTACGTTCTCTTATGGCCGGGCGCTCCAGGCCGCGGCGCAAAAAGCCTGGTCCGGCAAGGAGGCCAATGTTTTGGCTGGCCAAGCCGCGTTCAACCACCGCGCCAAAATGAACGGCCTCGCCGCGAAGGGCGAATGGTCGGAGGCGGCGGAGGCGGCGGTTTGAGCAAGGCGTTGGCGAGGCCCAACGGGGTCTCGCCAACCCAGCTCTCGATTGAGCCGGCGTGCGGCGGTTCCCGCCGCCGGAAGAACTCTCCGAACCTCCCGGCATCGAAACCGGATGGCCGATTGCGTGGAGATATGTTAAAAATATCCTCCCTCGAGAGTGCCGCCGTAGGAGGCTGCGCAATGTCACAAGCCATTATTGGCCGCTGGGGAAAAAATCTCGCGATCCGTTTTCCCGCCGATGTCGCCAAGGCGGCCGGCCTCGGCGATGGCCAGAAGGTCGAAATCGTGTCGTGTGACGACGAGGTCGTTATTCGCAAGCTTAAACCCGAAATCACCGTCGAAGATATGTTTTGCGGAAAATCTCCAGCAGCTTGGCGAGAAATTTACACGGGCGCCTATGATTGGGGTGACGATCTCGGCCGCGAGCGCGTGGAGGAATGATCCGGGACGAGTATAAGCTCGTTCGGGCGAACTCGCCGCGCTCATCACGATCTAGGCGCGATCCCTACTCCCCTTCCTCCACGAACAACCCGAACTGCGCCGGCCGCGAGGGCGCGGCGAGGCCCAGATGGGCGAAGGCGTGCGGGGTCAGCAGCCTTCCGCGCGGCGTGCGTTGCAAAAAGCCCTGCTGGATGAGATAGGGCTCGATAATGTCCTCGATGGCGTCGCGCGGCTCGGACAAAGCGGCGGCCATGGTCTCGATGCCGACCGGGCCGCCGCCGAAGGAGACGGCGATGGTGGTGAGATAGCGGCGGTCCATCTGGTCGAGGCCGATTCCATCGACATCGAGCAGGCTGAGCGCTTTATCGGCCAGCGCGCGGCCGATTTCGGACTCGCCGTCGACGAGAGCGAAATCGCGCACGCGGCGGAGCAGGCGCCCGGCGATCCGCGGGGTGCCGCGCGCGCGCTTGGCGATCTCGTTGGCCCCCTCGGGGCTGATCCCGATCCCCATCACCCGCGCGCCGCGCCGCACGATCAGTTCCAGCTCGCCGACGGTATAAAATTCGAGCCGCACGGGAATGCCGAACCGGTCGCGCAACGGCGTCGTCAGCAGGCCCGCGCGGGTGGTGGCGCCGACCAGCGTGAACCGCGCGAGATCGATCTTGACGGAGCGCGCGCCCGGCCCCTCGCCGATCATCAGATCGAGCTGGAAATCCTCCATCGCGGGATAGAGGATTTCCTCCACCGCCGGGTTGAGCCGGTGGATCTCGTCGATGAAGAGCACGTCGCGCTCCTCGAGTCCGGTCAATTGCGCCGCGAGATCGCCGGCCTTGGCGATGACGGGGCCGGAGGTCGAGCGGAAATTGACGCCCAGCTCGCGCGCCACGATCTGCGCCAGGGTGGTCTTGCCGAGGCCTGGCGGCCCGACGAACAGCACGTGATCCAAGGCCTCGCGCCGCGTCTTCGCCGCCTCGATGAAAATCTTGAGATTGGCGCGGGCGGCGGCCTGGCCGGTGAAATCGGCAAGCGAGAGCGGGCGCAGCGAGGCGTCGGGATCGCTCTCACGGCCTTCGGGGGCGACGAGTCTTTGCGGCGGAGGGGTCAAGGCGGCCTAGGGGTCAGCGAATCTTGGCGTGCATCCTAGCACGAAACGGCAAAAGGCTCGCGCCATGCCCACTCCCCCTACAGCATCCGCATCCGCCTCAGCACGGCCAGCATCACGGCTACCGACGCGGCCATCAGCCCGCAGGTGACTAGGAACCCGTGCGGGGTGTCGTGAAACGGCAGTCCCGCCACGTTCATGCCGAAGATCCCGGTGATGAGCGTCGGCGGCAGCAAGAGGGCCGAGACGATCGACAGCACGGTCAAACGCTTGTTGGTTTTTTCCGCTTCCCGCGCCTTTAATTCGTCTTGCAGCGCGTGGGCGCGTTCCTGCAGCGATTCCAGATCGTCGGCCAAGCTTTCCATCCGCGCGGCGACGCGCTGGCAATCGGTGACGGCCTGGTCTGGGAACCAAGCCGGCCGGTCGGTCAGCATGTGGATCAGCACCGCGCGCAGCGGCACGGCTTGCCGCTGCAGGCGTACCAGACGGCGGCGTACTAGACCCAGCGGCTCGTATCCGACATCCTTTTGGTCCAGCAGCTTCTCTTCCATCTCGTCCAGCTTGTTCGTGAGATCGTGCAGCAGGAACGACGTGGCCGACGTGAATTCGTGAATGAGCGCGTCGAACAGGCGCAAAACATCGGGAAAACACCGGCCGGATTGCAGATCGAGATGCAATTGGTGCAGCGTGTGCCCCGGCTGGCGCCGCGCCGAGACGAACAGATGCGGTGCCATCACGAATTGCCAACGCACGATGTGCCGCGCGTCGAGCGCCTCGCTGCGTTCGTAGTCCGCCACCACCCCGCCAATGACCTGCCCGAAGCTTTCGATGTGCTGCCGGTCGTCGCTAGATAATAGCAGCGCCACCGCGGCCGGAGGCAGATGCGGCAAGGAGGCGATTGCCGCGCCCGCCCGTTCATCCGCGAGATCGAAATTGAGCCAGAGCCAGCTTTCCTCCGTCTCGAGCGCCTCGCGCAGCTCGGGGCCTTGCAGGAGTTCGGCCGTGCCCGTCTCCGAGAAACGATAGCCCCAGGCAAGGCCGTCGATTCCATCGGAAGAGGGAATATTCGCGGGAGCGGGCGGAGTGGCGGGAGCGGGCGGAGTGGCGGGAGCGCGTGCCCAAGCAGCAAGGAGCGAGGGCTTGGAGGCATTCATCCCGGTATCCCCTTCGTGCTTTCGGGTAAACTCGCTCTTGGCTTCAATTTTACGTCTGAAGCAAGCCGGTCCCGTAAGCAAGATGAAATGGCCGGGGATATCGAGGGTGCGGGGTGCGTCCGGGATGGGATGCGGATCTCCAGCGCGCGTTCCGCTTTGGCGGACCCGCCAAGGGCGAGAAGAACTTGTTCCTTGTTTATGGGTTAGTTCTACTGCGTCAGTTCTCGTTTTAGGGCCGGGCCGTCATTCCGGGGCGAGCCGGAGGCGAGAGACCGGAACCCATGACAACGTGGCTGATCGAGGAACAAAAAAGATCCGGCTGCTGAACGTTTCCGCTTCGTACGGGATCAGCGTTTTCCTGGGTTCCGGGCTCGCCTCCGGCGACCCGGAATGACGGCGCGGCCCTTGGGAGAGGCTTGTGACTCGGTAGAATTAGAGCATGTCCTCCACCGAAAAAGTCTGCAGCTTTTTCGGGGCATCCGGGCTAGCCTCCGGCTAAATGCGTCAACTTCGCGTGGAGCTCGTGCAAAACCCCGACTTGCTCCGCAAGCGTGGTGGCTTCGGCCTTCGAGACGCTCATGCGCTTGTCCGCGAAAGTCGCGAAAGCATCTTCGTCGTCCCGGAGCATTTGCTTGATGATCGTGGCATAGACCGGCGCGACGGTGCTGGCTTCGTCGCCGAACGTATCAAGAAGGACGCTCCGGCTTTTGATCATCGCCGCGATTTTCAATCCGAGAGAGCCGTCGTCGTCCGTCTTGGCGATGGAGGCGGTGACGTAGTCGCGGTCGTTGGCGGCATTGGCCTTGTCCGCGAGATAAGCCGCATATTGGATACGGTCCGCCGCCTCATGCGTGAGCTGAGCCTTGCGCATCGCCTGGACTTCGTAAACGAAGCCGGCTGCCGTGAGAGGCCCGGCCACCATCAGCATGGTCGCGGCCGCCGCATTGCGAACGCTTCCCACGCCGATGATGGCGGCGAGGCCAGCGATCGCCGAGGCTTTTTGCAGCGAGCCCATCGCGGCTTTATGCGCGGCGGGGCGCTCCGCCCTCGATCCGGAACCCGGCTGGCTTGCCATCGGCTAAAACTCCCAGAACACGCACACTCACGCCTTTCCCAACAAGGGAAGAGCGCCGCCCACCGCGCCTCCAGCACCGGCGGGCGCCTTACGCTTTCAAAATTGGGTTAAGGCTGTCTTAGAGACACGCAGTGCGCGAGGCCGGATATCGTAGGGTTCGCACCGTCCAAAAGCCGATTCGCCCGCGAACCGGGCGGCTTTTGGCAAGGGAACATATTGGGATATCGAAGAAATTCAGGCCGCGTGGAGGCCGCGGCCATCTCGCGCTTAATCTGGAAAAGCCAGCCCCCACTTGCGTTTGTGGTTAAAGATCCGTTGCCGGGATCGTCCGCCGGGCCTTGTGCTTCACGGGTTTTTGGTTGGCAGGCCGGCGTGGCGCGCGACCGTCTTGCCGATCGCCGACCAATCGACATCCTCGCCCTCGATGGCGATGGTCTCGACGAGATGATCGCGCAACAGGCTGAGCAGCGGCATGGCGACGCGATGTTTCTCGGCGGATTCGCCGGCTAGGCGCATATCCTTGAGGCCGAGCGGTGCCTTGAACCCCGCCGGCGTAAAACGCCCCGCCACGAGCGCGGCGCCGTAATTGCGATAGACCGGTGCGTCGAACAAGGTTCCGGTCAAAACTTCCAACATCTTTGCTTTGGGAATACCGCCCTTTTCCGCGAGAGCCATCGCCTCGGCCATGGTTTCGATGGCCGCGAGAATGGTGAAATTGCCGCAAAGCTTGACCAGATTGGCGGAAGACGGCGTCTCGCCGACGCGGAACGATTTTTGGCCAATCGCGGCAAACAGAGGTTCGGCCTCGTCCAGCGCATCGCTGGCGCCGGCCGCGACAACGAACAGTTTGGCGGCGGCGGCTGCGTCCGGGCGCCCGAAGACCGGCGCGGAAACATAGCGTTGCCCGCGTGCGTGATGGAGCGCCGCGAGCCGGTCCGCCGTAGACACAGCGATCGTGCCGGCGGCAATATGCAGCGCGGATTTGGGCAGGCCGGCCAAAATGCCGTCCTCGCCCTCGACGATCGCAAGCTGCGCGGCATCGTCGGCCATCATACTAAAAACCACGGCCTTGCCCTGCGCCGCCTCGCGCGGTGTTTTGGCGAGACTGGCCCCCGCGGCCACCAAGCTCTCCGCCTTGGAAGCGGTGCGGTTCCAAACCGTGACCTTATGGCCCGCTTTCAAGAGATTGGCGGCGATGCCGGTCCCCATGGCGCCAAGGCCGATGAATCCAATGTCCATGATCACGCTCCGTTTTGCGCCCGGCGCGGGCGATTGGAGGATGTTATAGCGATCGAAGCGGCGTTCCTACACCCCCACGCTATCCCCGAGCCCGAGCGAGCGTTGCATCATGACCGAGTCGCACCAGGCGCCGAAACGGTAGGCGACGGAGGGGAGGTAGCCGACTTGGCGGAAGCCGCAGGCTTCGTGCAGGCGCCGCGAGGCCTCGTTGGCGCTGTCGATATAGCCGATCATCTGGCGGAACCCGGCCTGGCCGCAGGCCTCGACCAACGCGGGCAGAAGGGCGCGCCCGACGCCGGAGCCGAGATGGGCCGGGTGGACATAGATCGAATGTTTGACGGTAAAGCGATAGGCCGGCCGTTTGCGGAACAACACGGCATAGGCATAGCCCGCGACCACGCCGTTGATCTCGGCGACGACATGGGGGAGCTTGTGCTTCTTCAAATTCTTGCGGCGCGCCTTCAAATCCTCGATGTCGAAGGGCGTCGGGATATAGCCGCCGAGATCGCCGACGCCGTGGCTGGTATAGGCGCGGTAAATCGCCAGCATGGCCGGCACGTCCTCCTCGGTCGAGGGGCGTATCGTGACCGCAGGGACCCCGATCCGGTCAGACGTCATCGCCGCGCGGCTCCTCATCTTCTTGCGCGACGTAGGTGAAGAAGCGGATCACGCCATCCGGCCCCACTTCGCGGTAAATGCCCTGGATTTCGGCCTCGAAGCCGGGGAAGAGATTGGCGCTGCGTTCGAACATTTTGAGATAATCGAGCATGGGCCGCGACCGCGCGTTCAAGCGCTCGCCAGGTACGATGGTGGCGATCCCCGGGGGATAGACGACCCATAGCGTCGTGGCAATCCGCCCCTCGGCCTCGGCGATCGGCACATAATCCACGGCGTTGCGGATCAAGCGGCGGTTGGCCTCGTGCGGCGCCATGGCTATGTCGGGCAAATGCTCCCGCATGAATTGCTGGCGCTGGAGGGTGCTGACGCCGGCCTCGCGATAAAAGCCATGCATGGCGGCGCAAAGGTCCCGTAGCCGCAATCCGCGATAGCGCGCGGGCCGCCGCAAGACGAAATCCGGCATGACTTCCTCGAGCGGCGCATTCTCGTCATGCAGGCGCTTGAAGGCGGCGAGCGCGCTGATCAACGTGCCGGCCTTGCTCGATTCGACGCCCGGCGTCAGCAGGAAGAGCAGCGAATTCAGATCGTTTTTCTCCGGCACCACGCGGTTCTCCCGCAAATATTGCGCGACGACCGGCGCGGGAATGCCGTGCGCTTCATAGGCGCCGGTGCGGCGGTCGAAACCGGGCGTGAGCAGCGTGAGCTTGTTGGGATCGGTGATCGCGAACCCATCCTCCGCGACATTTTGAAAGCCGTGCCAGTTGGCGCCGGGCGTGAAGGCCCAATAGCGAGGGTTGTTCGCCAATTCGTCGGTCGGCAGGATTTCCCAGGGGACTTCACGCATCGGACCGCTGTGGCCTTCGGCGGGAATGCTCACGACATCGGGCACGAAGGGCTCGAAGAACCAGCGCCGGGCCGGATCGCTCTCCTGCCGCTCGTAATCCTGGCGGATCGCGCGCAGCTTCTTCCGCACCTCGATGCCGAGACGGATCGTATCGTCCCACAAAATCGTGCCGGAGCGGCCTTTCATCATCTGCGCGCCGACGTCGAGCGAGGCGAAGATGGGATAGAAGGGCGACGTCGAGGCGTGCTGCAGAAAGCTCTCGTTGAAACGCCGGTGCTCGACCCGCCGGCGCTGCCCCGCGATATGGCGGTCGCGCACATGGATTTGCGAGGCTTGGGAGAAACTGGCGAGTTGCTTATGGGTCGATTGGGTCGCGATAATGCCGGGGCTCGTCTCGTCCAGGCCCTTCAAGCCCATGGCGAAACGCCCGGCGTAGAGCGGGTGGAATTTCATGAACCCGGCCCAGGCCTCGTCGAACAGGATATATTCGCAGAGGTGCCCGATCCGCTTCAGGATGGATTCGGCGCTGTAAATCGTGCCGTCGTAGGTGCATTGTTCGATCACCGCGACGCGGAAGGGCCGGGGTTTGCGCCAGGCCTCCTTGTCTTTCACGAAAGGATTCGTGCGGATTTTTTCGCGGATCGCCTCTTCGTTGAACGCCGCGTCCTGGATCGGGCCGATCAGGCCGTGGCAGTTGCGGTCCGTCTCCAGATAAATGGGTGTGCCGCCGGTGATCAGCAAAGCGCCGTGATGGGCGGCTTTGTGGTTGTTGCGGTCGAACAGGACGAGATCGCCCTCGGTCACCAGGGCGCCCAGCACGATCTTGTTGGACGCGGAGGTGCCGTTGAGCACGAAATAGGTTTTTTCCGCCCCGAAGATGACGGCGGCTTCCTTTTGCGCCTTGAGAGCCGGCCCCTCGTGCGTCAGGAGATCGCCGAGTTCGAGAATGGAATTGTCGAGATCGTCGCGAAACACGGCCTCGCCGAGATGTTCGACGAAAATCCGCCCGATCGGGCTGCGGCTGTAGAACATCCCGCCATTGTGACCGGGGCAGGTCCAGAGCTGATTGCCCTCCTCGGCATAATCGACCAGCGCGCCGAAGAAGGGTGTCTTCAGCGTGTTGGCATATTGCTTGAGGCGGCTGATGAGGTTGCGGGCGATGAATTCCGGCGTCTCCTCCGAGAGGAAAATATAGCCGTCGATGAAATCCAGGACCTCGATCGGAATATCCTCGAAGCGCTTGCGCCGCACCAGGATCACGATGGGCATTTCGAGGCCGCGCTTGCGCATCAGATTGATCAAGGCGGCGGTCTTGCCCTCCAGCCCGCGCTTGCCCCAATCCACGACCATGCAGCCGATGGCGGCATCGGTCTGGACCGCCATTTCCGCATCCTCGGTGCGGCGCGCCTTGACGACCTGAAACCCGTCGTCCTCGACCGCCGCGATGATCTTTTGCAGCCGCATGCCCTCGAGATCGTCGGCATCGAAGCCGGGCGCGCAAAGGAGAAAGGTGAACCGCCTGAAGAAATCCATGACCTGTCGCGCTCCGTGATGCCGTTGTGTCGCGAGAATGGATGACGGTATTGTGACGGAGGTGAGGGCGTTGGCGCTAGCGCGGCTTGGGATGACGCATTGCCGCCGGTCTACACGCCGTCGTACAAACCCATGCTGTACAACGCTTTTGTATTTCGGGCGGCGCCGGCGGCCGAGGTTCCCCACTCTTGGATGATTTCGTCGAGGATGGGCATTACAAGGCCGGGGTGCCGGTTGATCAGAAACCCGCAGGCTAGACCCCTTATTTCTGAGTCTGGGTCGCTCAAGAGCGGAATGAGAACATCGCGCCCGGCCGGACTTTTGGTCTCAAGCTTTGCCAGCGCTTCCTTGTATTGCGCAAATGCCTTTAATTCGATCTCTCTGCTTTCAAGAAGAGCTCCGAGATGAAATAGCTTTGCTCCCTTTTTAAATTCCTCCAGAAGGCCTTGTATGGTTTCATCCTCTGTCTGAACCGGTTTCTTGCCCATGTCTAATCCTTAAGAAGGCTTAATTCTCTGAGCTTGCCAAGTCCGGCCTGAAGTTGCTCTTCGAATGGTTTTCCCAAAAGACTTTTTCGGACCGTCGTCCCAACTCCTAAGGCTTATCCCGTTGACTCAGGTTGCGCTACATGTTGTGTTTTGAATGATCGGATTCGCCCGGTCGCGGGGACGACCGTAAATGGCCAGCGCGCTTTCGCTTTCGCAATTTCAGCAAGCGTT
>Ga0187852_1000222_pt1 | contig 62768 bp, 49 predicted proteins | sample June2016WEW_6_40_FD_134511 | JGI IMG/M metagenome (GOLD analysis project Ga0187852, IMG submission 134511) | Peatland microbial communities from SPRUCE experiment site at the Marcell Experimental Forest, Minnesota, USA - June2016WEW_6_40 | ecosystem: Environmental > Terrestrial > Soil > Wetlands... | reverse complement strand
GGGGCTCCATGGTCGCGTGCCGGTCCCAGGCGGTCTCGACGCCGTCGCGCCGCGCCTTCTCCAGCATCTGCTGCGTGGCGCCATCCACGGGTCTCTTCTGCTCTTCAGGCATGGGATCATCCTAACTATTGACATCCGGGTAATTCAATTGCGTTTTTCGCGGGCTTCGCGTCCCTCGCCGATATGCTTCAACAGGCTGCGATAAATCTGCCGCGTTTCCTCCACGGCCGCCGGCGCGCTTTCGAACGCCGGCCGTCCCTCCATGTCCGCGCGCGCCAGTTCCGGATGCTGCGAAATGCAGCCCAGCAAAGGCAGGCCGTCCAGAGATTCTTCGAGGAAGCGGCGATGCTCGGCCGTCTCGATTTTGTTTCCGACCGCCAGCGTTTTCCGGATGCCGATCTCCTGCGCGAGGCGGCGAATCGCGGAGGCGACTTCGATGCTGCGCCGGCCGGGCTCCACGACCACGATCAGCGCGTCCACCGCCGCGACGGTTGCGCGGCCCAGGTGCTCGATTCCGGCCTCCATGTCCACGATGACGGCGTCTTCGCGCATCACCAGCAGGTGCGCGAGGAGCGTCTTGAGCAGCGCGTTCTCCGGGCAGGCGCAGCCGCCGCCGCCCTTCGTGATGCCGCCGAGGACCATCAGCCGGACGCCTTCGTGCGCGACGGCGAACTTCTCCGGGAAATCGGAGACGTCGGGGTTGAGCTTGAAGTACTCGCCCGAACTGCCGGGGCTGGCCCCGGTCCGCTCATGGATCAGCTCTTTCATTTCACGGATCGGCGCCGGCCGGACCGCCGCCGGCAGACCGAGCGCCGCCGCCAGGTTGCTCGTGGGGTCGCCGTCAATGGCAATAACCTGATGCCCGTCCGCTGCGATCAGCCTGGACAATATGGCCACGAGAGTGGTCTTGCCCACGCCTCCTTTGCCTGAGACGGCCAGTTTCATTCTTTTCGAGACTCCGCTGAGTGTGCCGGCGCATACCCTTCAAGTTTAGCATCCGATGCAGCTACCGTCAACATACAGATTCGCGGCCGGGAGAACGGATCGGGCTTCTCGAAGGTCTGCGCGGAGCGCCGGGTTGCGTCATGGAAGTGCAAGGTCATTTCGGCGGCGGCGACGAGGGCGGAATCTCGGGCGTGATCGCCTCGCCGATGTTGAGCTTGTCAATCTCGGCTCCGGGCGGAACATGGAGGATGTTGCGAAAGACCGGGATGAGCGAAGGGGGAAAGCCGATGAAATGGTTTTGAAGGAGCTGGCTGATGTCCCCTTTCAGCAGTTCTTTCCAGGTCGGAAGCGCCGCGTTGGCCACGCGGATCTTTCCTTCCTGCTGGGCTTCCGTGAAAGTGGTGAACGCCTCCCACGCGCGCTTGGCGAGCCTTTCCTGCTTGTGGGCTTCGATCGGCTTGTTCAGGCACAGGTCCACGCAGGCCTGGACGACGAGGTCATCCACGAATGCGCGGACCTTGTCCATGGTGCCGTATTCGTCAACGAGCTTCTCGATCTTGCCCACGCAGACGTGCTCGAGATCTTCGTACGGGCGCGGCTTATCGTAGAGTTTATAGAGTTCCATGTGATACTTCTGCGCTTCGTTCACGAAACCGGCGAAGTACAGGTTGAACTCCTGCTCCTGGAGGAACTGGACGTGTCCGTCGCGCACGGAGTCGGCGGCGCGGTATTTCGGATGCTCCCGGTCGCCCTCGGGGTTTTCTCCCAGCATTTCTCTAAAGAGCGTGTCGATCGGCTTGATCTTGCTGAGGTCGAAGGAGGTCACCAGCGGGGAGTTCGGGTTGGGGCTGAGGTAACTGATCAGCCCGCGGCGGCAGGTGGCCTGGAGGCTGTACATCAGCAGGCGGTCGTAGTTGATCTGGCGGGATTGGTTACGGATCGGTTCCACCAGCTTGGCCAGCGTGGCCCAATAGATGGCGTGCGGCTCGGGAAGGCGCCAATCAAACTTCCCGAAACTTTCCTCCATCTTGGCCATGATCTCGAGCTCATGCATCCCATACCGGTCGCGCAGGATACGGGCGGTGGTGTAGGCGAAGACTTTCTTGCGGGCGGCGTCGTTCTTCGGGTCTTTCAGGACCTCGACGATGGCCGGCGAGAAATCGAACAGGTCCCTCGCATCGTTAATCTGGAGGACGGTCTTCTCGGGCGGATTGAGCTGGAAACGGGAGAACGCCGCCGCCACTTCCGGGTCGGCCAGGAGAGTCTTCAATTCCTTAGGCGCCTTCGCGATGGCGGGGATGTCCTGCTCTTCGCGGGTCAGGAAAATGCGGTGCATGATGAGCGCCAGGCGGTGCTTGTAGTAGAAGTGATGCATATCCGTGTCGCGGCCGATCTTGTGCCAGTAGATCCAACTGATCCGCTCCATGAGCTTGGCGGAGCGGGGATTGGCCTTGAGCCCCTCGTCGGTCAGCCAATGGATGGCCCTTTCGACCCATTGCCAGCGCGCCTCACTGTCATCGAGTTCCGCGACGAGGTTGTAGGACATGTTCCAGGCGTTGAAGTCCCAGATTTCCTCGATGCCCGGTTCCAGCTTGCCCATCCAGGTGTAGAGCTGGTAGAGCTCCCAGTATTTGCCTTCCTCCTGCAGGGAGCCCGCGCGCAGCCAGAGGGCATCCACCGCGAGTCCCTTGAAGCCGCCGAGCAGGTGCGTCAGAAGAACGACCTGGGGGTTCTGCGGGTCCGGTCCGATCGGGGCCTCGCCGCGGAGCGCCGCCTGGTCGTAGTCGCAGGCCGGCAGCACGTAGGCCGCGCCCGCCAGGCAAACGAGGATCATGAACAGCAGGATGATCTGACGTATGGACATTCGCGCAGACGTCTCCACACTTCGCGCCCGCCGGCGGCCTTTCAGGCCCGCCGGACGCCGCGCGCGCAGGAATACTTCATGTCGCGGCGGTTGTCGCCGCCAACTCGCGCCGTTTGAAAATCAACCATCCGGTCAGCGCCAGGATGCCGCCCCGAACGACGATCAGCCAGAAGAAACAGTAGAAAACAGTCCACATGCTGATGATCATGCCGTCGGAAAGCTCCGGCACCACGTCGTACTTGCTGAAGTTGGGGAACATCAGGAAAAAGTAGGTCAGGACATTGCGGAGCACATTGTCAATGGGATTGATGGGCGCCCAGGGCGGCACCAGGGTGGGGCCGAAGATCACCAGTTGCCCGATCAACCCGGTGAAAATGAAATCAGCCGCATAGCCGATCATGAAGACGACGAGGCTCAGCAGCACGGCCACCGGGAAGGACAGGAACGTCGAGGCCCAGATTCCGACGATGGCAATGAAAGCGAGACGTATGAAAATGACCAGCCCCGCTCGGAGGAAGAGGTTCTCCCCGAACGTCGTGGCCGGGTACAGTACCTGGATCCCATCTTCGAACGGGAACTCCGCCCGGGCCGCCGGAGGCGAATTCTGGTCCTGGGGCTTATACTTGTTCTCGTAGGTGATCTCCACCGTTCCATTGGGTTTTATTTCTTCGGAGGGGACGCCGAAAGTATGCGGTTTTCCAACCGAGAAGGCGTCCTCGATCTCCGAGTACGGCTGCTCGCCCGCGTTGACGGTAAACTTGCCCGGCAGGACCGGGTCGGCCAACATGGCGTCCGTGTAGTGGCGGAAACGAATGACCAGCGCGCCCTTCTTGTATGGCGGGATGCCTGAGACGGTCCATTTCATCACGCCGCCGGGCGGGACGACCCAGGCGGCCTTGGACAGGCGCTCGCGGACGATCCGCTCAACCCACTCAGGCGTCTTGCCCTCGGGCACTTCGCCATTCGCTACGATATCCTTCACTTCGGACTTCACCCAATCATCGAGCGGCGGGAGCGGCGGCTGCACGACCTTGCGGGCCGAGAGGACCTCCCACTCGACGACGTCATGGCCCTGCTGCGTCTCTCCCTTCGTCTGCCGGCCCAAATACTTCATGAGTCCGTACGTAGCCCCCAGCATGGCGATCAGGAGCATCAGGTTGATCAGCATCACGCCGCACCACTTGCCGAGCAGCAGCGTGCCGCGGGACACCGGTTTCGGATCGAGGAGGAAGATGTGCTGGTTCTTGATTTCGGTGTTCAGCGTGATCGCGGAGAGGAAGAGGGTGAGGACGCCCAGCAGGAAGCTGATCAGATAGATCGAATAGGTGATCACCATCCGCAGCAGACCTTCGTGGGTGTTGTCGCTCTGCAAGAGGAACGGCAGGGATGGGACCAGGATCAGCATGAACACGACCAGGACGACCGCTATCTTCATGCGGACCGCCTGAAGGAGCGATTGCCGGGCAATCGTCCCGACCTGGCAACATGCGCGTCTCAAATCCATCTCTACTGCTCCGTCTTGCGGGTTCGAGACTTGTCGGTATTCTCCTCGTCCGATCCGGGTTTGCGGGTGCTGAGGAGGTCCTTGAGCACGTCCTGCGTCGTCTTACTGTCGTCCCCGGTGCCTCCGCTGGCGGGCAACACCACCTGCTGCTCCGCGGCGGGGCGCTGCCCGCTCGCGCCGCCGGTCCGGGCCGCGGCGGACGGGATGGATTCCTTCAGCAGTCCGCTGATCAGCTTGTCGTCCGACTTCGGCTCCTGCTGGAGCGGCACGACGACGGGTTGTTCCTCCCTGTCGGGGCTTTCTTTCTGCTCCACGGTTCTTTCAGCGGTGGTCTTGAGGAGTTCCTCGAGGATGACATCGGCCTTCTGCTCGCGCGCGATGCCGGAGAAAAAGTCGGAGGGCTTGGCGCCGACGGTCACGCCGGAGGTCTCCAGGCGCGCCGCGCGGGCTTCCTCGACCACGTGGAGGAAGAAGTTCTCCAGCCGGTCGCGGGGCGTCTGGACGGAGACTTCCATCGCCGGCCCCGCGAGTTCGTGAATCCGGTTCACCACCTGCTCGATCGTCTCCGCGTTCAACCGGTCGGTGGTAATCTGCGTCTTGGCGCGGAGGCTGAGCAGTTCATCCACGCTCCCGAGCCGGCGCAGCCGGCCGCCATAGAGAATCGCGACGCGGTCGCACACGTCTTCCACGTCCGCGAGCAGGTGGCTGCACAGGAGCACGGTCTTTCCCCGCCGCCGGAGTTCCAGGATGAGGTCTTTGATCTCGCGCGTGCCGGTGGGATCCAATCCGGTCGTCGGCTCATCCAGGAAGATCAGGTCCGGGTCGTTGATCAAGGCCTGCGCCAGGCCGATGCGGCGCGCCATGCCCTTGGAGTATTCGACGATCGGGCGCTTGCGCTGATGGGTGAGTCCGACCATCTCCAGGAGCAGTTCCACGCGGTGACGGCGCTCCGCGGACGGGAGATTGAAGAGCCGCCCGTAAAAGTCCAGCGTCTCTTCCGCGTTCAGATACCGGTAAAGGTAAGACTCCTCCGGCATGAAGCCGATCCGGTCCTTGATCGCGAGATTGCGCGGATCGCGGCCGAAGACCGCGGCGCGGCCCGTCGTCGGGAAGAGCAGGCCGAGCAGGATTTTCAGCAGCGTGGACTTTCCCGAGCCGTTCGGCCCGAGCAGCCCGAAGATCTCCCCGCGGTAGACCTGGAACTCGACCCGGTCGAGCGCTTTGACCTTCGGCCGCATCCAGAAATCGCGGAACAACTTGCTGAGTTGGACCGTCTCCACCACAACCTGGCGTTCTTCTGCCAAGCGTGTCCTCCTTAAAGCGAGCCCTTACTCGGTTTCCTGCGGCACCGTGTAGGGCGTCAATTCCTCGCCGAATCGCACCAGCCGCGCACTGTTGAAGATGACGATGAACGAGCCGACGACGTGCAAGCCGGCGGCCGTGATCGGCTCGACGATGCCGGTGATGGCCAGCGTCAATCCGACGACGATGAAGAGCAACGCGAAGAGCAGGTTCTGGTTGACGATGGCGCGGGTCCGCCGCGAGAGCCGGACCAGGAACGGCAGACGCGACAGGTCGTTGGACATCAGCGCGATCGAGGCGGAGTGGATGGCGATGTCGCTGCCGGCGGCGCCCATCGCGATGCCGATGTCGCCGGCCGCCAGTGCCGGAGCGTCATTGACGCCGTCGCCGACGACCGCCACGTGCAAGCCGGCGGCCTTCATCTTGTGCACAATGCTGAGTTTACGGTCCGGCAGGCATTCGGCCTCGACTTCGGTGCAGCCCAGTTCCAGCGCCACGCGACGCGCAACGGACCAGCGGTCGCCGGTGAACATCGTCAGGCGGCGGATGCCCAGCTTCCGCAACTCCACCGTGGCCTTGCGGGCCTCGGGCCGGGCCTTGTCTTCGAGACCGAGCCAGCCGATCACACGCTTGTTCTCGGCGATGAACAGCACGCTATAGCCTTCCAGTTCCTGAGGGGGCACCTCGAAACCGGAGAAGTCCACGCCTTCCTCCTTCAGCCAGGTTTCGCGCCCGATCAGCACCGCGGCGCCATTGACGCGGCAGGTCACGCCCTTGCCGGCTTCCTCGCGAACCTCCAGCGCTTCGGGGACGGCGATCTTGGCTTCCCGGGCCACGCGGACGACGGCCTGCGCCACGGGGTGGTTGCTGTGGGCCTCGGCCGCGGCGGCGAGCGTCAGCATCCGCAGAGGATCCACGGAAGCGGCCGGGGCCAGCCGGGTGACCGAAAGCTGCCCGGTGGTCAGCGTGCCGGTCTTATCGAAGGCGATGGCGTTCAAGCGGCCGGCGGCCTCGAGGTCGCCGACGTCTTTGACGAGGATGCCCAACCGCGCCGAAGCGCTCAACGCCGCCACCATGGCGGTGGGCGTCGCGAGGACGAAGGCGCACGGGCAGGTGACCAGCAGCACGGTGATCGCGCGGTCCATCTTCTCGGTGAAGAACAGAGTGACGAAGGCGACCATGATCACGACCGGCGTGTACCAGCGGATATACTGGTCAATGATGCGCATCAGCGGGATCTTGGTCTTCTCGGCGTCGAGGATGAGGCTGCGGACCTGGCCGAGCGTCGTGTCAGAGCCGACGCGGGTAACGGCGACTTCAATGGAGCCGGTGAGGTTGACGGCGCCCGCAAAAATCTGCGCGCCGGGTCCTTTGTCCACCGGGACGGATTCGCCCGTGATGCTCGCCTCGTTCATGGTCGTCGCGCCGAGGACGATCTCGCCGTCGGTCGGGACGACTTCGCCCGGCCGGATGCGGACGTGCTGGCCCGCGGAGAGCGAAGCGGCCTCCACTTCGCGCGTCTGGCCGCCCTCCAGCAGATGGGCGCGGGTCGGGGTCATGCGGATCAAGCCCTCGATCGCCTGCCGGGCGCCCAGGGCGGTGCGGTGCTGAATCAGGTCGGCGAACAGCATCAGGAAGCTGACCACGCCGGCCTCCTGATACTTGTTGATGGCGATGCAGGCGACCACGGCGATGGCGACGAGTTCGATCATGTGGCGCTCGCCGTGGATGAGGTCGCTGATCGCGCGGACCACGATCGGCGTGGCCAGCAGCAGCGCGCCGAGGAGCGCCGAGAGGTCCGCGACCGCGCGCGCGTCGGTGAAGATCTTGTCGGCGATGAACGAGTTGATGATCAGCGCGGCGCCGAGAAACGATCCGATCAGCGAGAGCGCCACCAGGCGCTGTTCCTGTTCGGAACTCAGGTGGTGCTCCTCGTGCAAGATGTGCCCGGATGCTGTGCTCATGAAAGTCCTTTCCTGCGGTTCAGGTCAGCGCGACTCTATGGGTTTCGTCGCCGCACGGATCAGTTCCGGCCTGCGGTTGAGCCAGAGTTCGAGCAGCCTGTGGGCCTTGTCGGTAGCTGCATTGTAATAGTACTTCTCGTAGCAGGCGTTGAGCACTTCCTGCAGGGCGTCCACGCGCGCGTGATCGAGGAAGACCTGGATCTGGGCCGGGTTCTTCAACAGGCTGTCCATGATCGAGGCATCGCCCTTGGCCGATTCGACCACTTGGCTTTTGTACGTCTTCGCCTCGCCGAGGATGGTCTGCACCTGTCCGCCGGCGAGCAGGAAGGTCTTCGACATTTCGTCTTCGATCTTCTGCATCTCTTCCGTGTTGCCGGCATCCTTCGCGGCCCACCACTTCTCGAGGCTGCTCCCGAGCTGAATGCCGACCTCGCCGGCGGTTTCGATGAGCACCTTCTCGCGCTCGCGGTTGGCGGTGACGCGCAACTCGGCCATCGCCTGCGACGTGGCCAGCACGTTATCGAACGCCTGCCGGACCTGGTCGGGCGGCCGGAGTTCCCGAAGCGTAATCCGCTCCACTTCGAGTCCGCACTGGAGCCGGTCCAAGGTCTCTTCGAGTGACTTCTTCACCGCTTCGACCAGGACCTCCTTGTTCCGGGGGTAAATGTCGAACACCTTCATGGAGGCGGTCTCGCGGATCGCAGCGCTCTGAAGGGCGCCGCGGACCAGCCGCTCCTCGTTGATTTCGCCGGCCTTTCCCTCGCCGATGATGCGGTAGTAATCCACGACGGCTTTCTTATCCTGCGGCCGAATGCGGTAGGTGACGTCCCACTGGGCCTGCAGCATGTTCAGGTCGCCGGTCAGCATGACCGCGTTTTCGGCGCCCTCCACGGGCTTCGGCATCTCGCGGCCCTTCTCCATCTTCTGGTCTTTCGCTTCTTCGCTGATCATTCGCCAGAACGTGTTGACCTCGAGCTTGCGGGGCCTGACCCAGATGGGCACGACTCGGTCAATCGGATAGGGAAATGCGTAGTGGATGCCCTGGTCCTTGACGCGGCCTTCCTCGTACGCGCCGAACCGAAGGATGATCGCCTTCTGGTCGGACTGGACGGTGAAGAGGCCTTGCAGGAGGAACACGACCAGCAGCAGCACAATGATAAATGTGAGGACGCTGAAGCTGGTCCGTAACGCATCCGCCAGCGAGGCGCTGGCCTCGTCGAACGCCGGCTGGACGTCGCCGGGCTCGTTCGCCGGCCCGTCTGGCACAGGATTTTTGGGTTCTTCAGCCACGGCTTGCTCCTCCGTCTCTTGGGGTCCTTAGTTCGTGGGTCGCGGGGAAACCGCCGGCGCCTCGGTCACGCTCGGCTTATTGATGGTCCCGGTGAACCCCTGGGAGAACAGGTCGAACGGCGGGATCGTCGGGTCCACGATGATGGTCGTCTTCGTCTTCAAGGTCTCCTGGAGGGCGCGGATCTTGCGGAGATAGATGGCCAGCGCCGGGTTCTTGGCAAAGACGCCGAAATGCTGCGCCGCCTCGGCGTCGCCCTGGCCTTTGAGCGCCTCGGCTTCGCTGCGGGCGCGCGCCAGGAGCTTTTCCTTTTCGGTCGTCGCATTGGCTCTGATGACGGTGGCGTTCGCAAGGCCTTCCTGTTGAATCTTGGTCGCCTCCAGGTTGCGCTCCGCGATCATGCGCTTGTAAACGTTCTGCGTCGCGCTCTCGGGCAGTTCCAGCCGGCGCAACTTGAGCAGGACGAATGAGATCCCGTAGGTCTTTTTCGCCCTGTCGTTGGAGGCCTGCAGGATGGAGTCCTCGATCGCGTCGTACTTGAGCTTGTCCCGGTCCACGGAGACCAGTTCGTTCAGGTCGTGCTGGCCCATGACCGCCAGGGCGCTGTCGCGCACGTAGCCCTCGACGCGGTTCCACGCCTGCTGCATCCGGTCTTCCTCGGCAAGGCGTCCGAAGTTCTGGTTGAACGCCAGAGGATCGGAAACCCTCCAGCCGACGCAGAGCGAGAGGGTGATGTTGCGCTTGTCGCGGGTGGGCGTCTCCTCGAAACGGCCCTCGCTCACGTTGATCCGCGAGTCGAACTTGCGGACTTCCTCGATCGGCCAGGGCAATTTGAAATGATACCCCGGCTGCGGCAGGTCGCTCGAGGCTTTGCCGAACCGCAACAGCACGGCCACCTCGCTTTCCCGCACCTGGAACGCAAACATGTAGAGCAGCAGGCTGACGCCGACCACCACGCCCACGATGACCGTCAGAACGTGCTTTCTCATGTGAATCCTCTCTCCGGGCCTATTGATTGAACTGGATCTGTTCGATGTCGCTCGCGACCGGGTCTTCCAGGTTGAGCCGGATGCGCTGGTCCATGTCTTTCACGCCGACCACGATTTTACGCGGAACCGCGTCCTTCTGATCGGCCGTGGAGGCGGTGGGATCCTGCAGGCCCTTCTCAAGGGCGCTGAAGTACTCGCGCGCCTTGAAGACCTCGGCGGAAGTGCCATAGGCGGTATTCTGCGCGTCAAAGCGTTTGGCCTCGGCTTCCGCCACGGACACGCGCGTCGTATAGTAACTCTGCGCGTTCAGCTTGACGATGGCCGTCTCGCTCTTGGCGGTGGCGAGGGTCGCTTCTTTGAACTGCTCCGCTCCCAGCCGGGTCGTCTCCAGTTCGGTCTGCGCGTCAATGACCGCGTGGAACGCCTCCGGAACGCCCTGCTCGACCGGCGGGTGCATGCCTTCGACGCCGACGGCCAGAATCTCCACCCCAAGGCCGTTGCCTTGCCGTGTTTCGACCTCATCCGCCGCCTGCTGCATGTTCGCGCGCAGTGTCTTCCCGGCTTCCTCCCGGCCTTTGGACATGACTTCGAAGAGGTCCACGCCGGCCAGGTACTTGATCTGTTCGCGCTCGCAGATCGCCTCGAGCAGTCGCTCCGGCTCGGGGCTGGAGTAGTACCATTTCTTCACGTCGCTGATCTTGTAGCGAATCGTCGTGGTGGCCACCAGGAGGTTGACCGGCAGCTCTTTCTCGCTGATATTCTTATCGGCTTCCCGCCGGGCGACCATGACGTTGTATTCTTTCTCGTAGTGCCGGTTCGTCCAGAGGAGTGTGTCGGTTTCCGCTTCCCTGCCGGAGTGCCCGAGGGAAATCGTCTTGACCTCGTTGGCCGGGAAGCGATAGACGCGCTCGATCGGCCAGGGCAGCTTGAAGTGGAAGCCCGGCGTCAGCACCGGCGCCACGAACACGCCGCGCCGCTCCAGGACGCCCTGCTGCTCGGCCCCGACGACGACGAAGCTGCTCAGCAGGTAGAGCGTCACCAGATCGAAAAGGATCAGCGGCGCGATCCATTGTTCGGTGAAGCGATAGAGCCAGGTCTGCGACACGCGGAAGCCGAACTGGTAGTCGAGCGTCGAGGAGACCGTCTTGAGCAGGCCGGTGGGCATCACCAGAATGCCCAGCACGCGGCTGTCGTAGGCGGGCCGCTCTTCGACGCCTTCGACGCGCGGACGGTAGAAGTCGAAGACGAAGTTGATGAGGATTTCAATCGCGACGATGCCCATCAGGCCCAGCATCGCATAGGCGCACGGGTCGTCGAAATCGTCCCCGATCCCGAATCGCGCCACGCCATGCGATATCACGGTCACCGCGGCGAACAGCGTGTTCAACATCATGAAACTGGCGCAGGCCCGCAACGGACGCCATTCGGCCTGTCGCGACATCCCTGCGGAGTACTTGGCGAACAGGAAAAAGACAAACGTCGCCACCGCGAAGATGCACATCATCCAGACCATGTCGAGGCCGGTCCGGTCCACCAGCAGCTTGACGACGTTGAAAAACAGCGACAACCCGACGATGGCCGCCAGCCCCAGGCCGATGCCCAGCGAGAAGATCGGCGTGATGTACTTGTTCAGGATCCGCAGCCGGTTTCGAGCGGTGAACGCCTGGATCTCGTCCTCATCGAACAGCCGCCCGCGCGCGCCGCCGGCGGCCCGTTCGGCCTCCATCCGCTCCCATTCCATCTGTTCTTCTTCCGCCAGCCCGACCTGGCGCATCCGGATCAGCGAGATCAGCCAGACCAGGGCGCCGATGAAAAGCTGGCAGCTCAGAACATACGTGCACGAGCATCCCGTGCGCCAACAGATGACCAGGCAGAAGATGACGCCGATCAATTGTACAATCAGGCCGGCAACCGCCACGTGTTCAGCCGGCTTCCGATCGAGCCTTGCCACTGTGTGCTCCTCCTCCTCTGTCCGTCCGCGTAACTGCGCCGTTCAACCGGCCGCCCTCGGCGGTCCGCCCTTCGGCAGGGCCCGCCGAGCATCCGCTATGCTACCTGCCGCTCCTGGAATAACAGCATCCCGAGGAACAGAAAAGCGCTGATGAAAAAGAACGCGTAGATCCCCGTATAAATCACCAGTATCGCCGGCACGGGAATGCCGGCGTTCAGAGTGTCCGAGACCCAGAACACCTGCAGGTTCGGTATCAGAGCGTATAGAATGCCCGCTAACCACTTCAGTTTCGGCGCGTTCGCGCCCAACTGCACGAAGAGATACTCCGACAGGAGCCCCAGCAGGAACATGCCGGAGCACACCGCCACGTTGACCACGACGCTGAGGCGCGTCGAAACCGCCACCGCAAAAGCGGCCATGAGCAGGATCGCCCAGCAGCACATGATGCACGCGCGGACGACATCCAGGTTGATCCCCTTGCCGAAGGCGCCCCAGTTCTCCTTCAGGGCGCGCGTGTCCACGAAACCGAAAACGACGAAGCAGATCGTCAGCAGCGGAATGGCCGCCCCGATCGCCCGGCTCGCGAACGGCCGGTCATGGAAAAAGTTGTGGTAAAGCCCGTAGCAGACCGCCAGGAACATGCAGCCGAATACGGAAAGCACGATCCAGAGGCTGAGTTCCGTTTCAAGGTCCCCTTCCAGCGCGCCGCCGCTGACCGTGAGGACGAGCACCAGCGAAAGGAGATAGATGGCGATGATCAATCCGGTCATGATCCCGAGGAATTTGCCGAGGACAAACTCCGACCGGCCGACCGGCTTCGAGATCACCGTCAGCACCGTCCGGTTGTCAATTTCCTGCGAGATGACGTTCGAAGCGGTGAACGCCCCCACGAGCAACCCGGCGAGCATCAGCGTGGCCAGCCCCATGTCGGTGATGAACTTCGCGGACTGCATCATCGTGAACATCGTGACGTAAGGGCTGACCAGGATCATCGCCGCCGCCGAACCCACGATCGCGCCGTACACCGGCTGCCGAATGCCTTCGATGAAAGTATTCGCCGCGACGGAGTAGACTTTGACGAGGAAGTAGACGAACGGCGAAGGCCGTTCCGTCGGCTCCAGTCTGGCGCGACTTTCACCCATGTACTGCGGCCTCACGCGGAGAACAGACGGGCATGTGATCAGACAGTCTTACTTACAGCGTCCGCCTCGGGGACCATGCGTCGTACGAGTACCAAGGAAACTTGACGCTTTACGAATGCTGCGGACCAGACAGCAGACCGCGCCCCGGCGTCGCGTTTGGCGCCGAGCCCGAATGCGACGGGAGCATTGTATCAAATGTTCAAAAAATTGCAAGTCCCCTGTCGGAGAAATTTCAGAAGCCCCGTTCCGCCGGCCCGAAAAGCCTGATCGCATTGGCCGCGGTCCGCGCGGCGACCTCGTCGGCGGTCATTCCGCGAAGCGCCGCCAGCGCCTCCGCCACGTATCGCACAAAAGCCGGCTCGTTCCGCCGGCCCCGCACCGGTTGCGGCGCCAGATAGGGGCAATCGGTCTCGATCAGCAGTTGCTCCATCGGCGCGAGCCGGCCGATCTCGCGGAGATTCCCGGCGCTGGGGAAAGTCAGCGGTCCCGCAAACGAGATGAAAAAGCCCATCCCGATCAGCGCTTCCGCCGTCGCCCGGTCCCCCGCGAAGCAGTGCAGCACCCCGCGCAGCCCGTCGCCGGCATGCTCTTTCAGAACCGCCAGGCAATCTGCGTACGCCTCGCGGCAATGGATCACCACCGGCAGGTTAAGCTGCAGCGCGATCCGAATCTGCGACTCGAAGACCGCCCGCTGAACGTCGCGCGGCGAACGATCATAATGATAATCCAGCCCGGTCTCGCCGATCGCCACGACGCCCGGACTTCGTGCAAGCTCAGCCAGCCGCGCCAGCGCCGCCTCGTCCGCGCCCGCCGCATCGTGCGGATGAATCCCGACCGACGCGCAGACAAACTCCGGATTCCGCTGCGCGAGCGCAATGGCGGCCTCGCAGGAAGCCAGCCCCGTGCCCACCGTCACGATGCGCTGAACTCCCGCCTCGCGCGCCCGGTCCAGAACCGCCGTCAAGTCCGGCGCGAACCGCCCGTCGTCCAGATGTGCATGCGAGTCCGCAAGCATCGCAATCCGCCCTGTCTTGAAAAATCGGCTTCCACCTGATAAACTGTCCGGCGAACTGGGAATCTGATTCCTCGGTAGCTCAATCGGTAGAGCGGGTGGCTGTTAACCACTAGGTTCGAGGTTCAAGTCCTCGCCGAGGAGCCTTTCAACTCGCTTCGCTCGCTCAAGGGCGGAGCGAGTTGTGTTTTATTGGCCACCCGCGCGCGCACCGCCGCGATCATTTCTTCCCAACCGCTTCCCGGATGGCCTCCAGGAACACTCGCCCGTACTTCGCGACCTTGCGCTCGCCCAAGCCGAAGACTTCCAGGAGTTCCGCCTCGGTCGTCGGCTTCCGGCGGGCCATGTCGAGCAGCGACGCGTCATGGAAGACGACGTACGCGGGAATGCCTTTCGAGTCGGCGATCTCGCGCCGCAGCGCGCGCAGCGCCTCGAACAATTCCTGGTCCACGCCCTCCATCGAGACCTTCGCGGCGCGCGCGGACTTCGCCGGCCGCTTCTTCTTCGGCTCGCGTTTCTTCGGCGGCTCCAGGAGGTTCGGCGTGTCCAGGCCCTTGAGCACGCGCCGGCCCTGCTCGGTCACGGCCAGCACCTTGAACTCGCCCACGCGGTCCAGGCATCCCTGCGAGGCCAGTTGCTCGATCCAGTCGCGGACGGCGCGCTTGGAATAATCCCGGAGCAGCCCGTACGTCGAGAGCTGATCGTGCCGGTTCCGCAGAATCCGCTCGTCGCTCGAGCCGGTGAGGACCAGCGCGGTGTAATCGCCGCCGAACCGCTCGCCCTGCCGGAGGACGCAGGATAGGATTTTCTGCGCGGTCACGAGCGAGTCTTTCATCCCTTTCACGTCGCCGAGGCATACGTCGCATGCGCCGCAGTTGTCCCTGGCCGGGTCCTGGCCGAAGTAGGCGAGAATCTCCTTCCGGCGGCAGGCGCTGGCGGTGCAGTACGAATACATGTGGTTGAGCTTCTCCAGCGAAATCGTCCGCGCGACCGGTTCGGTGTTCTCCAGGATGCTCCTCCACACGCCGTAGTCGCCGCCGGAGTAAAGCAGGATGCATTCGGCGGGAAGCCCGTCGCGCCCGGCGCGGCCGCTTTCCTGCTGGTAGTGTTCGAGCGATTTCGGCATGCCGGCGTGGATCACGCAGCGGACGTTCGACTTGTCAATGCCCATGCCGAACGCGACGGTCGCGACAATGATGTCCGCTCGCTCGCGGATGAACGCGTCCTGGTTGGTCTTGCGCGCCTCGTCGTCCATGCCGGCGTGGTATGGCAGCGCGCGATAACCCTTGTCGGCGAGGCCCTCGCACAGCTCATCCACGTCCACCCGGCGAATGCAGTAGACCAGCGCCGATTCGCCTTTGTGCCGGTCGAGGATCCCGCTGACCTGGCCGAGCCGGTTTTCGCGGCGCTCGACGCGATAGACCAGGTTCGGCCGGTCGAACGAGCCGACCAGGATTTTCGGATCGGCCAGCCGCAGTTGCAGCGCGACGTCCGCGCGGACCTTTTCGGTGGCCGTGGCCGTATAGGCGTGAATCGCCATCTTCGGAAACAGGTCGCGCAGTTGCCCGAGCTGCCGATACTCCGGCCGGAAATCATGGCCCCACATGCTGATGCAGTGCGCCTCGTCAATGGCGATGAAGGACGGCTTCAGCCGCTTCAGAAGCTCGATGAAGGAATCGGAGACCAGCCGCTCCGGCGCGACGTACAGCAGCTTCAGCGCGCGGCAGCGGATTTTCTGCATCGCGTCGTTCTGCTCCGCCGCGGTCAGCGAGCTGTCCAGCCGCGCGGCCGACACGCCGCATTCGAGCAAGCCGTCCACCTGGTCCTTCATCAGCGCGATCAGCGGCGAGACGATGACCGCCATTCCCGGCAGGACCACCGCCGGCGCCTGGAAGCACAGCGACTTGCCACCGCCGGTCGGCAGCACCACCAGCGAATCCTGCCCGGCGACCACCGCCGACATAGCCTCCTTCTGGAGCGGCAGGAACGAGCCGTATCCCCAGTACTGCTTCAGCGCTTTTTCAAGGTCGGGCAAGGCGCGCATCCGGATACAGAGGTTATTGCGGCCATCGGCGACGGGCTTCGATTATACGAATTCCGCCCGGCCGGCGCCATGCCCGCGAAAACCCGCTTGACAGAACCGCCCGCTAAAGACAGAATCCTTCGCAACATGAGCGAGACCGAACGACTGCTGTTGAGTGGCGACGAGGCCATCGCCCTGGCGGCCCGCGATGCGGGCGTCGCGCTGGGCGCCGGTTATCCGGGAACGCCCTCCACCGAGATCCTTGAGCGTTTCTCGGAACTGGGCGGGCGGGCGCAGTGGGCGCCGAATGAGAAGGTGGCGATGGAGGTCGCCCTCGGCGCCGCCTTCGGCAACGCGCGCGCGATGGTGACGATGAAGCACGTCGGCCTCAACGTGGCCGCCGACCCGCTCTTCACCGCCGCGTACACCGGCGTGGCCGCTGCGCTGGTCGTAGTCTCCGCCGACGACCCGGGCATGGCTTCGAGCCAGAACGAGCAGGACAACCGGCACTACGCCGTCGCCGCGGGCGTGCCGATGCTGGAGCCTTCGGATTCGCAGGAGGCGTACGATTTCACCGCGGCGGCCATCGAGATTTCCGAACGCTGGCACATCCCGGTGCTGCTGCGCATCACCACGCGAGTCTGCCACTCCAAGACCATCGTCCGCCCGCGAAAGCTCGCGCCGCCGCCGGCCGCGCCGAACTTCGAGCGCGACATTCCAGGCCGCGTCATGATCCCTGCGTACGCCCGGCCCGCGCATCGCCGGCTGAGGCAGAAGCTCGCGGAGATCGCGCGGTGGAACGAATCGAGCGAATGGAACCGCGTCATACCCGGCGACCCGGCGCTCGGCATCATCACCTCCGGGATTGCGTTCATGCACGCGCGCGAGGCCGCGCCGGAGGCGTCCGTGCTCAAGCTCGGCCTGACTTATCCCCTGCCGATCGAGAAGGCCCGGCAGTTCGCGCAGAGCGTCCGGCGCTGCATCGTGATCGAGGAAGGCGATCCCTGGCTGGCGGATGCCCTCCGCGCGGCGGGCATCGCCGTCGAGGGCAAGCCGGAGATGTACCGCTTCGGCGAGCTGAACGTCGAGCGCGTCCGGCGGATTCTGGCCGGCGACGTCAGCCCGGAATTCTCGCCGCCGCCGGGCAAGCCGCCGCAGCTCTGCCCGGGCTGTCCGCATCGCGCCGTGTTCGAGACGCTGGGCAAGCTCAAGTGCATCGTGGCCGGCGACATCGGCTGCTACACGCTCGGCGTGCTGCCGCCGTTCCAGGCGATGGATTCCTGCGTCTGCATGGGCGCGAGCATCGGCGTCGGCCTCGGCCTGCGGCACGTGCTGCCGCCGGAGCAGGCCCGGCGCGTGGTGAGCGTCATCGGCGACAGCACGTTCGTGCACAGCGGCGTCACCGGCCTCATCGAGATGGCGTACAACCCGCCGCTGACCGGGCACGTGGTCGTCATCCTGGATAACGGCACGACGGCGATGACCGGCCTGCAGGAGCATCCGGGCACGGGCCGCCGCCTCGCCGGCGAGCCGACGCACCGGCTGGTCTTCGAGGAACTCGCCAGGGTTATCGGAATCGGGAACGTGCACGTCGTGGACCCGACGAAGGACATGCAGGGGTTCGAGCAGTTGCTCTCGGACAGCCTCGCGCGCGCCGAGTTGACCGTGATCGTTGCGCGCCGCCCGTGCCTGCTCTCCGCCAAGAAGCGCCAGTGAGGGACTGCGAGTGGGCGCCGACTGCACGATCATTATTAACGGATCGCGCAAGGAGACGGTTAAGGCCGGCTCCCGCCTTCTGTACGCCCTCTGGAGCAGAAAAATCTTCATCCCGTCGCTCTGCGGCGGACAGGGCAAGTGCGGCCGCTGCAAGGTCAAGGTCGTGAAAGGCGGCGGCGAGCGGCTGCCGGCCGAAGAGCCGTTCCTGACGCCCGAAGAGAGGGCGCAGGGAATGCGGCTCGCCTGCCAGGTGCAGGTGACCGGCGACATCGAGATCAGCGTGCCGGAAAATCTCGTTTCAGCGCGCGGATGACCGCGCAAGAGTTCCATCGTCCATCGTCCCTGGTCTATCGTCCGTCTTGCGCCTCTTCGCGGCTGAACTTTTTCAGGTGAGAGCAGGATCATGGAGATCAAGCTGACGTTCCTAGGCGCGGCGCAGACCGTCACCGGCTCGCGATACCTGCTCGAAGCGAACGGCGTCAGGCTCCTCGTGGACTGCGGCCTCTGCCAGGAACGCGAACTCCAGTCGCGCAACTGGCAGCCGTTCCCGGTCCCTCCCAATACGATCCAGGCGGCCTTCTTCACGCACGCGCACCTCGACCACTGCGGCCTCTTCCCCAAGTTCTATCGCGAAGGATTCCGCGGCAAGCTGTACTGCACCGCGGCCACGTCCGAGGTCGCAGGGCTCGTCCTCGAGGACTCCGCGCGGCTGCAGGAAGAGAGCGCGCAGTTCAAGCAGAACCGGCATCGGCAGGAAGGCCGGAAGGCCGAGCATCCCGAAGTGCCGCTCTACGGCGTCGAGGACGCGCGCGCCTGCCAGGGCTGCTTCACCGCGGCGAAATACGGCGAGCCGGTCCGCATTGCGGATGGGATCGAGGCGACGTTCTACAACGTCGGCCACGTCCTCGGCGCCTCGTTCATCCGGATCGTCATCCGGAGCAACGGCCGGCAGACCGCGATCGTTTTCTCCGGTGATATCGGCCGATGGAACATGCCCATCCTCCAGGATCCCACCCTTCCGACGCAGGCCGATTACGTGCTGATTGAATCCACCTACGGCGACCGGCTCCATCCGCCCGAGAGCGATATGGCCGGCCTGCTCGCCGCCGAGGTCAACCGGGTCCGCGACGCCGGCGGCAACCTCGTGATCCCGGCGTTCGCTTTCGAGCGCGCGCAGGACGTCCTCTTCGAGCTTAACGAACTGCTCCTGGCGAATAAGATTCCGCACCTGATGACCTTCCTCGACAGCCCCATGGCCGTCAGCATCTGCGAGGTGTTCGAGCGCCATCCCGAACTGTATGACCACCAGATGGCCGAGCGCGTCGGCGAACACGAATCGCCGTTCGATCTTCCCGGCCTGAAGCTCACCCGCACGGCCCAGGAATCGAAGGCCATCAATCACATCCGCGGCTCGTGCATCATCATGGCCGGCGCGGGCATGTGCAACGGAGGCCGCATCAAGCATCACCTGACACGCAACATCACGCGGCCCGAGAGCACCATCCTCTTCGTCGGATACCAGGCCGCCGGCACCCTCGGCCGCCAGATCGCAGACGGCGCAAAAGAGGTGCGCATCCTCGGCCAGACCTACCCGGTCCGCGCGCGCGTCGCGCGGCTCGACGGCTGCTCCGGCCACGCCGACCGCGACGAACTGCTCCGCTGGCTCGGGAAACTCCAAGCGCCGCCGAAGAAGACCTTCGTAGTCCACGGCGAATCCGAATCCGCCCTAAGCTTCGCCGCCCTGGTCTCCCAAAAACCCGGCTGGACCGCCCTGGCGCCGAACTACGGTGACTCGTTCGCATTGGAATAAACGCCGTTGTGTCGCACCAACAAAGAAAGGAAGAAAGCCATGAATTCGATCTCGACGAAGATGCGTCTTGCTGCAAAGCCTGCCGTCGCCGCGTTAGTCCTGGCAATGACATGCATATCGTGCGCCAATCGCGACCCCGGAGATACAACGGGCACGCTTCCTCAGCAGGCAGCTACTCTAAAACCGGCTCTCTTTCAGGATTTTCATACGGGCTGGATCAACAATACGTCGCAGGATGGCCTCTGGAAAATCAATGGGATTTGGGTAGGCACGGGGCAAAACACGTTCGATCCCGCCAACGTCACCTTTACGGAAACCTATCCCGGCGAGAAGAGCAAAGGTTTCATGTATTTCAAGTCCAAAGCCAATACAACCAATGGATCTGAAATACAGACGATCTCTTCGGGCCCGTGTTATGGCTACGGCTATTACGAAGTCAGGATGAAATTAACCAGCGTCGGCGACCCTGCAACCAACCGGGGGGTTTGCGCTTCCTTCTTCTGGAAGGAAAAGAACTATGCCGCGGGCGAATGGGATCTCGAGTTCCTGACCAACGATAAATGGATCACCTCGCCCGACAGCGGCCAGGTCACCATGAACTATCACCTGGATGACAACCGGAGCAAGGTCCACTACCAGGACCTTCCCTTCAATCCCTCCAAAGGGTTTCACCGGTACGGGTTTCTCTGGCAGCCGACCCGCCTGGACTGGACCGTTGACGGAAAGATTGTCTACAGCTTCGAGGATCCGGGAGTCGCCAGCGAGCCCGGCTGGATCATGATGAATAGCTGGACCGGCAACAGAAACTGGGGCGGCCTGGCCCCGACAGAAGATGCCGTGACGATCTACGACTGGGTAAAGTTCTATCCCAACGTGACATCGGTCCCCAATGACGGGAAGGAATAAGTGGGCGTTGCGGGGGACATAAAGCGTATTTCTAATTGAGATGCGCAAGGCAGAAGGTTAGATTGAACGCCCACGCAGAATAGCGCGAGTAGTATTAGGCAGGCATCCGCATCATGCCGCGCAGCGCGGCGTGACGCCAAGAGCCGGCCGCTCAGCGAGAAGGAGCAGGAAATAGGGTTTATGTCACCGGAATTCCAAACACTACGAGATATCGGTCGAAAACGGGTGCCTTTCCCCGGTTTGTCTAAAGGAATAGAACTACACGGCACGAGCCGTCCGTCCTACGCGATTGCGGCCCCGCACAATCTCAGGATGAATGGCTTGACATCACGCGCCTCCAGAGCGATAGTACAGCGCCTTCTTTCGACAGCTCTTTCGGCCCGCGTACAAGGATAACGGTTAGGCACTCGCGATGGCCGCAATGACCGATATGGAGGTCAACAACTTACCTCAACTCTTTAGCGCCTTAGTCGGCCTCCATAAACAGTTCGGTATCAGGCCTTGGTGGCGCGGTCAAGCCGTCCTAGACTGGGGCTTGCTCGCAGCCATCCATCGCCAAGGAAAAGCTTACAGCGAATACAACCTGACTAACCGATTCAGAGCCATGGCAAAACCGCGATATCCGGCATGTCCGGACTCCAACGACCTCCCTAGCTGGCTGTTCTTGATGCAACACTACCGGCTCCCGACCAGACTTCTAGACTGGAGCGAGTCGCCACTAGTGGCCCTATTCTTCGCAATCGAAAACAGAAAACACGACGACGCAGACGGAGCTTTGTGGGCGCTCCACCCTACGATGCTCAACAAGGCCCAAACTGGAGAAGCCACTATCTTCGGCTCCAGCAACGCGCGCTTGCAACCGCTCTTCCGCGCGGCCTTTCAATCAGGTCAAAGGCCGCCAGAACAGGTACTTTCCGTGAATGCGGAACAGATAGACACGCGGCAGATGGTCCAACAGGCAAAATTCACCATTCATGCATCCCGTGCCCCCATGAACGAGCATCCTTCTCGCGCTGATTTTCTAGCCCGGATTCGAATACCGAAAGGCACGAAGGAGACTTTCCGTCAGAGCATTCAAGTCTTGAGCATCAGCCGGGAAACCCTCTTCCCCGACCTAGAGAATCTGAGTACTGTTCTTCGCGAACTTGTGTTTGCGGAGTAGCCGTAACGTCCGCATCCATCCGTCACAGAAAAAGGCGAGCCGCGCTTAAGCCACACGTGAGCGGCTATTCGACCCCGGATTCATGCGACCTCAATGAGGGCGCATTCCGGGGGCATAAACCCTATTTTTAATTGACATCCGCAAGGCAGGCGGTTAGATCGACCTCCGGAATTCCACCAAAGCCCGCGCACCGACAGTTCACGGTCAGGCCGACCGCGCCTCCCGAATCCGCTCCTCGGCGAACTCCATCATCTTCATCCACTTCACCCGGCCGGAGAGGTGTTTTTCAACGCGTTGCACGACGAGCTGGAGAGATTGGAAACCTTTTCGCGCGCCGTTGGAGAAGAGCGTCTGCCCGTGGGCATGGAAGACCAGGGGCGAGCCCGTCGAGAGCAGGTCAACGAGCCGGCCGCTCTTGCCGTCGGCCGAGATAAAGTAGTCGGCCATCTTTTCGATGTCCCCGCCGCCGTAGAGGCTCTCCCAGAATGGCTCGTCGGCTCGCACCGCGCTGGTGGCCGAGACGACGTATTCGCCCTTCGCCTCGTCCGCGATCATCACGGGCGAGTTGATGGGGTTCGTCGCGCCGTCGGCGTTCAGAAAGTAGAAGGTCCGCGAGATGCCGCATGCAGACTTCATCGCCTTCAGGACCGCGCGGGCGTAAAGATCTTCGCTCCCGCCGAAGCTGCACGGCTGCGTGATGCCCGTCGGCCGGATGCCGACCCTTTTCAGGATTCGCAGCGCCTCGGCCATGTATTCCGCCAGCGCATCCTCGCTCTGCTGCGCCATCCACTCGTGCTCCGTGATCGGCAGGAGCCGGCGTTCCTTGATGTTCCAGGCCATCGAGTGCGTGAGGATTTCGGGCGTGATGTCGAAGCGCGGCGAGATCTCCTCGCGCACCAGCGCGATCAGCTCCGACAGCTCCGCCGCGCTGTACCCCTCGACCCGCTCGTCAATGCACCCCAGGCCCGCCGGGCAGGGCAGGAACGTGAACTTGCCCTTCACGCCGGCCGACTTTGCCCAGCGAATGAAATCCCGCCAGAAACCATTGGGGATGATCTTGCTGGGCTCCTGATCGCGCCATCGCTGCACCCACAGGCCGAACGCGCCGCTCGGCGGCTGGCCGATGCCCATCTCCTCCGGCTGGCGGCGAAGCCAGTACGACGCGTTGATCGGCGAGTCGTCAACGATGAATGAGATGGGGATGCGCGTTTGGGCCATGACATCTCCTTTGCTGGTTTGCGTTCGAGCGGTATTCCGCCGACTCTTCGCATGCTTACTTATCATTTGTCGTTTCGCGGATCAACTCAGGATTGCCGGGGACGCAAGGGGCTGTTGAAAAAACGCTCCTTGTCATTCCCGCGAAGGCGGGAATCCAGGAACGCGCACCGAAGCGCTGGATTCCCGCTTGCGCGGGAATGACCGAGTGGCGATCGCAGCGGACTTGGGCTATCCTGCGTCTTTTCAACAACACTACAGTCGCCTGTTTTTTCGCCTCGCATCCCCAACTTCAAGCACGTGCGAGCGGCTCGTCGCCCACTTGAGCGATCAAACGCCGCGCGTATTCGACCGCGTCCAATTCGAGGTCGGCAATGCAGCTCGCCAGAAAGATCAAGCCTTCCACTCGTCCTGTCCTCAACCACTCAAGGCCCAGGCGGCATTGATGCTCCATCGCAGCCATCGGCATGGGCGCGCAGGCCCCGAAATCCCACATGTACAGGCCCAGCACCTTCCGCTTCTGCGGCGATAGTTCTTCGAGCCGGCGGAAGTTGCTCTCGAGGGCCTCGAGTTCCCTGGCCTGCCATGTCCAGAACGTGATCACGTCCACCGCGTCGAGGTGTTTCTGTATCGGCAGTGCAAGGCTCCGGGAATACGCGACGACGTACAGGTCCAATGGACGCCGGGCGGAGTGCAGTCGGCGTCTGAAGCCTTCGACCTGTTCCGCCGTGAAGCGCCCGGGAGCGGCCGGGTCATTGCGAAAGAAGTCGTCCATGATCCCGCCTGTCACGTTGGGGAAATCCTCGGCCAGGGCGATGACTTCCTGCACGTCCGGCTGACGATCGTTGTCTTGCGAAGAGGAGTCCCCGATAATGGACCACACAATGCGTTTCAATGGGCGCAATGGAATAGCGTGCGGCCGGAATGGCGGCATCGGCTGGTTCGCGAACCGCACGATCATGATATTGGGGATTCCCATGTAGAATGCGCCCTCGGCCGGCGTCATGCGGGACATCCCCGGCAGGTTCCAGCAATTGTCCCGATGCCGATGGAAGCATCCGGCTTCCTGCCCCCAGATCCACAGAGCGTCACGAATCGTTCCTGTCTTCGCGCCGCCTTTCGCTTTCATCTGTTCTCCCTTCAGCCCGGAATCCTCGCCTCACCGGAACGTCTCGCGCATCCGGTCACAGTAGTAGCGCACGAGATCCCATTTCGCATCCGGGGCGAGGCGATGGTCCGGGCACGGGATGAAGCCGCCGAGCGCAACCAGCGGCTTGAGGCGCTCAATCTCGGCGTCCAAGGCTGCCTGGTCGTGGGCGAAAACGGTCTTGTTCATTCCGCCCACGCCCTTGACGGTCCGCCCGTACTGCTTTCGCCAGGGCGCCAGGTTGCCGTTCCACGTTCCCACTTCGATTGGGAACATGGTATTCACTCCGTTCTCCAGCCAGACCGGCAGCAGCGCGTCAATGCAGCCATCGCAGTCGAGTGAAACGATGTCCAGGCCGTAGCGACCCGCTAAGTCCGTCAGGCGACGGTAGTGCGGGCCGATCTTCGCGCGGAAGACCCTGGGCGAGATCAGCGGACCGTTCTTGAAGCAGATGTCCTCCCAGAAATGCGCGAAGTCGAACCGTGCGCCGGCCTTCAGCGCGTATTCGCAACTCCGATAGCACAGGTCCGCTACGGTTTCGACGATCTCGTCGAAAAGCGTCTCATCGTCGGCCTGAAGGTAGCACGCGCGCTCGATGCCGAGGATATCCCGGATGTGTCCGAAGAGGCTTCCGCAGTGGAGGCCGTAGACGAAGTCGCGCGCCGGGGTTGCGCGCTGAAGAGCCGACAGGCCGCCTTCGTTCCAACGCATGACGCCGGAACTGCCGTTGACCTGGCAGCCGGTCACGCGCTCCTCGGACCAGGCCAGCCGCCACTTGTAATGCTCTTCCCAGGAGGCGCGGTCCTTGAGCAGGTGGTCCACTTCCGCCGGGATGCCGGAGGTCTCCGGCTTCTGGACCACTACGGTCCCGATATTGGTCAGGACGTGCCTCGTTCCATCCGGGAACTCGCGGAGCACTTTCGATTCGAAAGCAGGGTTGAGGAGATTGTTCGGGTACAGGACGCTCTGCCAGGTCATGTCGAAGCCCAGCCGCGCGCCGATGGTCCTGTCCATCGGGGAGCCGTCGCTCCAGCTCCGCGCCTCCTCCTCGGTAATGTGTCCCTCTTTGGCCCACTTCAGGAGCGTCTCGTCCCAGAAGCCGAAATGAACCAGCGGCATCCGGTCATAGGGTTGAAAACGCAGGACGGCCAGAGCGCGTTCGCGATTGGTCATGACGCCGGCATCTCCTTGAGGGACATGGAACACTTCCGGGAGTTTCGGCAGGAAATCTCCCTTCGCTGGTCAGCCTGACGAGCACTCACAAGAGCCCTTTCGCAAAAATGCGCGAGCGGAGAGACGATCCACTGAAAGTCAACCGGCTGAAAGCCGGTGGGATTCGACCCGGTGCACGGAACCTAAACGAGATTCAGCCCATACCAGGGCGTCGGCAGCGGGAAAGCCGGTTGCAGTTTTTCGATGACGGAGGCCGATCCCTCGAAGGCGGGCGGATTCGAGTCCGGCGCGCCGAAGAGGAACCGCGCCACTTCCGCGCGGCCGACGATGCAGGCTTCGTCCGGCCCCAGCGCGATGTGCAGCCGGTCGCCGGCGCCGGAACGCGAGCCGGGTCCCTCGCCCGATTCGGAGAACCGGAGCGCGCTTCCGGCGAGCGCGGGTCCGCAAATGCTGTTAATGCGCGGCCGGAGCTTCTCCATGCACGCGGCCATGCGCAGAGGCAGGAAAGTCCCGAAGGCCGTTTCCAGTTTTCCCTCGGAGCGCGCGGCGGCCGCAAACGCCTCGCGTCCGGCCAAGTCCCAGTCGCCGACGTGCGCCTCGACGAGCGGGACGCCCATTTTCGACGCCGCCTCGGGCAGGGCGCGCGCGGCGTCCATCCGGTCGCCGGCGAATTCCGCCAGGAGCGTGGCCTGCTTTTCCGGGCGCGGCTCCTGGATGACCAGGTACGCGCTGAGGCGCTCCGACCTGAACAAGCCCCAGAAGCGCGCCTTCCAGTTCATGACGAAGCGGTTTTTCGCCGCGCGCAGCCAGGTGTCGCGAGTGCGCAGAAAGCGCACCGGCTCGCGCTCGTAAAGCGCCGCCGCGGCGGGCTCGTCCGCAAGGGAGATCTCCCGGATGGTCAGATCGGCCGGCACCGATCTGCGCGTTCGACCGGGCTCACGGCAGGCCACCTCAGCCGTCAAAGGGCCGCCGGCGGCGACTTGGTAAACCCATTCTCGGCCCACGGCGGCTGAGCCGCGAGAGGTGTAGAGGCCCCGGCCGCCGGAAATCCAAGCGAGATCGTTCCCCTCGCGCGCCGCCTGGTCGAGCGCGAAATCCAGACAGCGCGTCGCGCAGCCTCTGCCGCGGCATTCCACCGCCGTCGCGACCAACCCGACGAGTGCCAGCGCCAGCGGCACCCCTTCAAACGAAATATGCTCCGCCGCCATCCCGACGTGCGAGACGATATCGCCGCCCTCGGTAATCACGATCAACCGTCCAACGTTGGCTTCGTTCAGGACCTGCGGGAACTCTTCACCGATGTCCGCCGGAAGTCCGGCGTGGTACATGCGGTTCATGAAACGGACCAGCGAGGGAAGTTCCTCGGCGCGGATCGGGCGCGGTCCTTCCATTGATCGGTCCTCTCCATCAAAACTTCGGGTTGCCTGAATGGCGGCATCTTCAGCCGCCTGGCAGCGCCTTGGATGGCGTTTGGTCGCCAGCCATCTTCCGGCCGACAGCATTGTACGCTCATGTAGCCCGCTTTCAAGCGGCATCGCAGATGCTTGGGTTCGTTTTTTCGGATAGGCTTATCGAGCCGAGCGTTCTTTCAGCGGCCTGCCCGCGATGGCGTCATGAAAGCGAGCAGTTTGCCGGCATGCGCGGCCGGTTCGACATCATTCCGGCCCGTTGCGGCCCCATGGCGACGGCATGGCGGCGGCATGAAAGCGGCATAGCTATCAGGAATAGTCTGATTGTTCCACGTGAAACAATTTATAAAACATCTTATGTTCCTGCCGGGATTTCGGGGGCGCTGCGCGAGAGTTGACCACGGAGGGCGTCAGCCGGTACAGTGTCGTCGCCATGGCGGAATCGGGCCAACGCCAGTTGTGAGATCAGCAGGCAGGCGCTCATCGAGGCGGACCGGACTTATGAACAGGCGCGAGCGGCTGACGGCGACGCTGGAGGGCCGGCCGGTGGATCGGCCGCCGGTGAACTTTTACGAGATCAACGGCCTCGACGAGGACCCCGCGAACACGGACCCGTTCAACATCTATTCCCACCCGTCCTGGAAGCCGCTGCTCGACCTGGCCCGCGAGAGGACCGAGCGCATCGTCATGCGGTCGGCCCATTTCCGGAACCTAGGCCCAAGCCCGCTGGACGATGCGACGGCGACGAGGACCGAATTCGAAAACGGCAGCCGCATCACGACCCGGACGGTGCGGGCGGGCGCGCGCACGCTGACCTCGCGCAGCCGCCGCGACCCGGACGTGAATACCACGTGGGTCCTGGAGCCGCTGCTCAAGGACGCCGAGGACATCCGGGCGTGGCTCCAGATTCCGGCGGACGAGCGCGCCGGCGAGGTGGACGTTCAGCCGATCCTCGACGCGGAGCGACAGTTGGGCGACAGCGGTATCGTCATGCTGGACACAGCCGACCCGCTCTGCCTCGCAGCGGGGATGTTCGACCTGGGGCAGTTCACCGTCCTCGCCCTGACGGAGCCGCGGCTGTTCCATCGCCTGCTCGAGTGGCACGCCCGCGCGCTGTGGCGTCGGACCGAAGCGGTCGCCGAGACGCTGCCCGGCCGGCTGTGGCGTATCTTCGGGCCGGAATATGCCTCGCCGCCCTACCTGCCGCCCGCGCTTTTCCGCGAGTACGTCATCCAGTACGACGAGCCGATGGTGCGGGCGATCCAGCGGCGCGGCGGCTTCGCACGGATCCACTGTCACGGCAAACTGAAGGCGATCCTGAACGCCATCGCGGAGACCGGCTGCACAGGGCTCGACCCGATCGAGCCGCCGCCCCAAGGCGACGTGGAACTCGCCGAGGTCCGCCGCGCGTACGGCCGCCAGTGGGTTCTCTTCGGCAACCTCGAGGCCAGCGACATCGAGAACCTGAACACCCGCGATTTCGAGCGGAAGGTCCGCAAAGCGATCGTCGAGGGAACCTCCGGAGAAGGCCGCGGCTTCGTGCTAATGCCCTCCGCCTGCCCGTATGGCCGAAGGCTGAGCGACCTGGCGCTGCGGAATTACGAGAAGATGGTCTCCGTCGTCGAGCAACTGTGAAGCGAACCTGGTCGGGAGACGGCGAGTGAAGAAAGTCGCGGCGCTTGCGCGAAAGAAGACGCTGCGGGTTGCCGGGCTGATGTCCGGCACGTCGGCGGACGGCGTCTCCGCGGCGATTGTCGAGATCGCGTCCCGCCGCGTCCGCACGCTGGCGTTCCGCACGTTCCCGTATCCGCCGAGAATCCGGAAGCGCGTTTTCGCGCTGTTCCAGCCGGGGACGGCGCGGCTGGACGAGATCTGCCGGCTGAATTTCCTCCTCGGCGAACTGTTCGCCGCGGCGCTGATTGCGCTCGCGAGATCGAGCCGGATACCGCTCCGCTCGATTGACCTGGTCGGCTCGCACGGGCAGACGATTTGTCACCTTCCGCAGGCCGGACGGTCCGGCCGGCGGAACGCGGGCTCGACGCTCCAGATCGGCGAGCCGTCCGTGATCGCCGAGCGGACCGGGATCACGACCGTGGCGGACTTCCGCCCGCGCGACATCGCCGCCGGCGGCCAGGGCGCGCCGCTGGTCCCTTACGCCGACTTCCTGCTCTTCCGCCATCCGCGCAGGAGCCGCGCGATCCAGAACATCGGCGGCATCGCGAATGTGACGTGGCTACCGGCGCGGCCGAAGATCGGCGACCTGATCGCATTCGACACCGGGCCGGGCAACATGATGATGGACCGCATTGCCCAGCGGATAACGCGCGGCAAGCAGGACTACGACGACGGCGGCTGGCTGGCGCGGCGCGGACGCATTGACGCGTCGCTGCTGGCCGAACTGCTGGCGCATCCTTTTCTTCGGCGTCGGCCGCCCAAGTCCACCGGCCGCGAGGAATTCGGAGTCGCGTTCGCCGATGAGCTTTTCCGGCGCGCGAGAAGTGCCGGCGTCGCGCCGCTCGACATCCTGGCGACGCTCAACGCCTTCACCTCGGCGAGCATCCGGGATGCGTATCGGCGCTTCCTGCCGAAGTGGCCTGACGAAGTGATCCTCTGCGGCGGCGGCGCGCGAAACCGGCTGCTGGTGCAGCGGTTGAAGGCCGACCTCCGGCCGGCGAAGGTGGTCGTGATGGACGAACTCGGACTCCGCGCGGACGCGAAGGAGGCCGTGTCGTTCGCGCTCCTCGCCCGCGAGACGATCCGCGGCGTGCCGAACAATGTGCCGTCGGCGACCGGCGCGCACAAGCCCGTCGTTCTCGGTAAGATAGTTCCGGGGAACCGATGAAAACGCTCAAGGACCGCGCAAGGCTGACGACGGAAAAGCGGAACGTCCGCAGCCGGGAAATTGACCGGCGCTCCACGCTGGAGATCGTGGCCATCATCAACCGCGAGGACATGCAGGTTGCGCCCGCTGTGGCCAGAGAGCGGAAACGGATCGCGGCGGCCGCGGACCTCATCGTGAAGAGCTTCCAGCGCGGCGGGCGGCTGTTCTACGTCGGAGCGGGGACGAGCGGGCGGCTCGGCGTGCTCGACGCCTCCGAATGCCCGCCGACGTACGGCACGCGGCCGTTCATGGTCCAGGGAATTATCGCCGGCGGCGCGCGGTCGCTCCGGCGCGCGGTCGAGGGCGCGGAGGACGACGCCGAGGCCGGCGCGCGGGCGCTCGACCGGAGAAGGCTCAAGCCGCGCGACGTGGTCGCGGGAATCTCCGCCTGCGGGCTGGCGCCGTTCGTGCGCGGGGCGATGGAGCGCGCGAGGCAGATCGGCGCGGCCACCATCTTCGTGACCTGCGCGCCCGAGGCGAGGAAGCTGCTCCGCGCGGACGTCGTCATCAATCCAGTCCCCGGCCCCGAAGTCCTCGCCGGCTCCACTCGCATGAAGGCGGGCACCGCGACCAAGCTCGTACTCAATACGCTGACGACGACCGCCATGATCCGCTGCGGCAAGGCGTACGGCAACCTGATGGTGGACGTGCGGGCCGGAAGCGAGAAACTGCGCGACCGCGCGGAACGGATCGTCATGGCGGTGACCGGCGTCGCCCGCCCGCGCGCGAGGCGGTTGCTGAAGAAAGCTCGCGGCCGCGCGAAGGTCGCCATCGTCATGCAGGCTCGAAAGATCGGTTTCGACGCCGCCGTGAAACTCTTGAAGCAGGCCGGCGGCTCGCTCAGGTCCGCCTTGGAGAACCAGCCGAGATGATCGCGCCAACGGCCGAGTCCGCGCCGGTCAGCACGCTCGCGCCGCTGGATTTTCTGGTCGTCGGCGTCGCTCTGGCGCTGCTGGGACTGATCGCCTACGTGGCCGGTCGCAAGGAAAAGGACACGCGCGATTTCTTCCTCGGCGGCCGCAGCGTGCCCACCTTCATTGCGACGCTGTCGTTCGTCGCCGCGGAAATCAGCGCGTTGACCGTGATCGGCGTGCCCGCCGTCGCCTACTCGGAGAACTGGCATTATCTCCAGTTCTTCGTCGGCTCAGCGGCCGGGCGAATCTTCGTGGCGTTCCTGTTCATCCCGGTGTTTTACAGGCACAACTGCACGACGGTTTTCGAGTTCCTGCGGGACCGGTTCGGCGCGGAAACGGAGTACGCCGGCTCGGCGTTCTTCTTCATCACACGGCTGCTCGGCGCCGGCGTTCGGCTCTACGCGGCGTGCCTGGGCATCTCGCTCATCATGGGCTGGAGCCTCGCGCAGGCCATCCTGGTCTTCACCGCCATCAGTATCGCTCTCATCGGGTTCGGCGGGATCAAGGCGGTGGTCTGGACGGGCGCATTCGAGGCGTGCGTCTTCTTCCTCGCCGGCGCGCTCGTCGGGAGCTGGCTGCTCCTGCACATTGACGGAGGGCTGGCGGAGGCGTGGCGCGTCGCGGGCGCGTCGGGGCGGCTCAGCGTGTTCAACTTCAAACGCGACCTGGGCGACCCCACGACGTTCTGGGCCGGGACGGCGAACGCGTTCTTCGTGAGCCTGGCCGTTTTCGGGGCCGACCAGGAACTCGTCCAGCGCTTGCTCACCGTTCGGACGCGGCGTTCCTCGCAGAAAGCGCTCATCTCGACCATTCTCGCCGCCCTGCCGCTGCTGTGCTGCTATCTTTCGCTCGGCACGCTGCTCTTCGTCTTCTACCAGCAGCGCGGCCAGCCGGCGCTCGGCAAGCCCGACGAAATCCTCGGCTGGTGCGTGACGCACACGCTGCCGGCGGGGCTCAAAGGACTGGTGCTCGCCGCGATCGTCATGACCAGCATTGACTCGCCGTTGAGTTCGCTCTCCACCTCCTTCGTCACGAACCTGTACCGCCCGCTGATCCACAAGTCCGGCTCGGAGAAGCATTACTTGTGGGTCTCGCGCGCGGGCATCCTGGGCTTCGGGCTGATCCTCATCGCCCTGGCGCTGGCGTGCCGGTCGGTCGAGAAGGCGCTATGGCTGGCGTTCCAGATCGTCAGCATCCTCAGCGGCAGCACGCTGGGCGTTTTCCTGCTCGGCATTCTGACGAAGCGGCGCTCAAACGCCGCAAATATCGTCGCGATGGTCCTCAGCGCGTTGACCTGCGCGGAGCTGTTCTTCCTCTCCGCAACCGGAGCCATTTCGCTCGGCTGGAGCTGGCTGATCGTGATCGGCACGGCCGAGACGTTCGTGCTGGCGTATCTGCTCGGCCCGGCGATGGAGAGTGAAGTTCCGCCGGCCTGATCAGCGGCCGAACGCCCCGCGCTTTGCTTATACGCCCATGGAAGGTATAATATACAATGTGGCGGTTTGTGACGCGCATGGCCCCGGTCGTGCGGGAAATTCCGGATTCAAGTTGAAGGGATGGCGGATGGACAAGTTTCCACGAACTCTGGTCGGCGGCGTTTCGCTGCCGCGGATGATCGTCGGGACGAATTGGTTCCTCGGCTGGTCGCACCAGAGCGGGGCGAAGAACAAATTCATCAAGTCCTTCCAGACGCGCGAGCGGATCGCCGAGTTGCTCGGGGTCTTCCTGGACGCGGGCGTGGACGCGATCATGAGCCCGATTTCGCCGATGCTGCGCGACGCGATCCGCGACGCGGAAGACCGCGCCGGCCGCAAGATGATCTCGATCCTCACTCCCGATTTCAACCTGACGGCGGGCGGGCCGCCGGAGCAGGAACCGGAGCGCGTGTTCGACGTCTGCCGCGAAATGGGCGGCACGTTCTGCATGCCGCACCAGTGCGTGACCGACGCGCTCACCGACCGGCGCGCGCGCGTGATCCGCGACCTCGACCGCTACACGAAAATGATCCGCGAGCGCGGCATGATCCCCGGCCTTTCCACGCACATGCCGGAAGTCGTCCCCTATGCCGACGCCATGAATGCGGACGTCGAGACCTACATCCAGATCTACAACGCCGCCGGCTTCCTGATGCAGGTCGAGGTGGACTGGGTCATGAAGATCATCGCCGAGGCGAAGAAGCCGGTGATGACCATCAAGCCCTTCGCCGCCGGCCGGCTCATCGTCCCCGTCGGCCTCGCCTTCGTCTGGAGCACCATCCGCGAGCAGGACATGGTCACCGTCGGCACGACCACGCCGGACGAAGCGAAGGAGGTCATCTCCATTTCGCTCGACCTCCTCAGCCGCCGCCAGCCGACCATCGAGCTCCAGAAGACGCGGAGCAAACGGTCGCTCGAGCCGGCGAGGAGCGGAACGTAACCGCCTGTCGCGCCTCCCCGATTGGAGAAGACTCGAATGGGAAATCCCGAGCCGACGAACGGGCAGCCGACGGATGCCGAACTGCGCCGGTCGCGGCGGAATTTTCTCGTCGCGGCGGGCACGGTGGGCGCCGGGATGCTGTTGACCGGCGCCGGCGGCATCGCGGCGGCGGCGGATGAGAAGAATGCCGGGGAAAGGAGCGGGCCAGTGGCTGAGCGACATACCCTCAACGTGCGGGATTTCGGCGCAACCGGAGACGGCAAGACTGACGATACCAAGGCGATTCAGAAGGCCTTGGATTCCGCGGCCGGCACCCAGGGAACGGTCTTCGTGCCGGAGGGCTCGTACATGTCCGGGGAACTGCGGATGTCTCCCGGCACAGCGCTTTGCGGCTTTCCGGTATGGAGTTATCGCCACAGCCAGGGCGCCGTCATTCGCCTGAACGACAGCGCCGCGAAGTGCCTGTTGAATCTCACAGGGGCCTACGGCGCGATGGTCAATGGAGTCTGCTTTCATGGCGGCAGACTCGGCGGCGACGGCCCGATCCACGGCATCATGATTGACAAGCCGGATTACGGCTCGCAGGAGGACACGCCGCGGATTGACGGGTGCCGCGTCGAGCAGTTCACCGGCGATGGCATTCGTCTTGAGCGGATCTGGTGCTTCTCCGTCCGGCACAGCCACTCCGTTCACAACGGCGGTTGCGGGCTGCGCGTGCGCGGCTGGGATGGGTTCATCCTGGACAACTGGTTTTCGGGGAACGCGATGGCCGGTTACGGCGCCTATGACGAGAGCGCCTCGAACACGCTGACCGCAAACCGCATCGAATGGAACCGACAGGGCGGGATATTGATCCACGGCGGCTCGACTTATAATATCACCGGAAATTACATTGACCGTTCCGGCCGATGCGGCATCGCCCTGCTGCCGAGGGGCGAGAGCCACTGCGGCGTCATCACCGCGACGGGCAACGTGATCTACCGGAGCGGCAAACCGGACTGGGGCAAAGAGAGCGACTATGACAGCGCGCACGCGCGGTTCGAAGAGGTGCGCGGCCTAGCCTTCATCGGCAATGCCATGACCGCCGGAAGGGATGACGGCAACCGAGGCGCGTTGTCGCCCGATTACTCGATCGTGGTCCGGCGGCTGGCCAGCTCGGTCATCAAGGACAACGTCGGCACACTGCAGAAGACCTGAAAGCCCGGCGCGTTTGCGGCGCCGGTCCTACCACTCCAGCGCGTTGGGGAACCTCGGGATGAGGAACTGCTTCTCCTCGATGAGCCCGGCCTGTGAAGAGAGCTTCGCGGTGACGGCGATATCGCCTTCGGGCGGAATCGGGATGACGCAGGTTCCCTGGCGCGCGCTCGGGGCAAAGCCATAAAGCGACGTGCCGCAGACGATCTGGACTCGAAGCCCGCCAAGCGCGCGAGCGGCGACGTTAAGCGTGAAATCCATCGGCAGCGCGACGGCGCCGCCGGACACCAGCTCATCGCGCGGATGGATGTCGAAGGCGTTCTTCTCCTGCGCGGTCACCGATCCGGTTTCAGCCAGGAACCGGACTTCGAATCCCCGCGGCTGCGGCGGCGTTTGGCAGCCTGCGGCGAGCAGCACGAGCGCCAGGCCGGCCCACCATCGCATGCGCGCCATTCGCCGCCTTTCGGTTTCAATCGAAGCCGTCTTCATCTCGCCACGTCCATCAACTTGAGAATATGCCACGCCAGCCGGCCGCGCCAGATTTGGGCGGTATCGGGCGAGACGACCGTCACCGTATCGCGCTCATTGATCGAGAACCGTGCGACCATATCCGCCAGCTCCTGCCGCGCCACCGCCACGTCCTCCGGCTTCGCGCCCTGCTTCTCGCGACAGAGACGTTCGAGCGTCCGCACGTAGCGCACGTCGTCCACCGCCGCGCGAAAACCTTCCCACGCCACCGTCGGCAGCGGTCCGTCCGGGCTCGGATACGCGAACGACTCGTGCGCGCCGGGCGCATCGAACGGCGCCGGTGTGCCGTCTCCGGGACGAGACGCCCCCGTTTGGCTCGATTCGCCGGTGAACAAGTCGTCGTACATGCCGCCGGGTCCCGGCCACTGATACGCCCATTCCAGCGCGCCGGCGGCGCCGATGCGCAACAGGTACCAGCCGAACCGCATGCGGTTGAAATGAGCGTCCGTGAAGCTGGCCGCGCCGCAAATCCAGACCTGTTGCACGCCGGCTGCCTTGTCCTCGTCGAGGACCTGCGGTCCGAGAATATCCTTGTGGCAGGCCACATCCAGCTTGCCTCTGAACCGGCCGGACTGGTCCTCGCCATGAGACCCGCCGTTGACGAACAGGAACGTGAGGTCGTCGAGTTTCCGCGCCATCGCCAGGTATCGCCCGCAGGCCCGGCTGAGTTCCTCCGTGTCGCTGGGCCTGCCGAGGACGCAGATGTACGGCTCCGTGAGCTGCGCCTCCCGGAACCGGCCGACGCCGGCGCCGAGAGCGGCATCATAGACGCGGTCAAACAGCCACGTGCCGGGCTGGGCGCGGTCCGCGTCGAACGGCTTCGGGTCCTGCTGATTCCTGAGCTGCAGCAGCTCCCGCGAGAGTTCGGCGAAGTCCGCATCTCCGAACCACACGCAGCGGGTCCGATCGAAGCCGGCCTCCCTGGCCGAGTTCAACTCCTCGTCGAGAGAAACGAACGTAGCCAGAACGCCCTCGCCGGGCTGCGAGGCATCGAAGACCGGCTCGACATCCTCGCCGGTCCCGCGCAAAGCCAGCCTCATCGGCGACGACACCGTCAGGCAATTCATCCCGTGCTCGCGCTGGTCAACGAGGTGCTTCATCCGCTGGCCGGGAATCACGTCGCCCTCGCCGAACGCCTTGAGCCAGTCGCGATAGAGCGCGTAGAAGACGCCGTAGCTGATGCCCGGAGGATCGAGTTCGAACGGCAGCACGCGCAGCGCGATCTCGCGAGTGGCCGAGGGCCGGCCCTTCGCGCGAAATGTCGCCGTGCCGCGATAGACGCCGGGAACCGCGTCCTTCGGCGCGAACAGCGTCACCCAATAGTGGCGCGTCAGGCCTTTGGTCATCGCGGTCGGATGCGCGGCTTCGAGGATGTCCGGGACGAGACGGTACGTCTTGGCCGCGCGGTCCGCGGCCCGGCGCTGAATCCAGAGCTGCCGGACGTCAACGTTTTGCGCCCCGAGAAGTTTTCCGCCCGGCCCGACCAGGTCGCTCACGGTGAGCACGGCGTCCTCGAGGTCCTCCAGCGGGCGGACGCAAAGCAGGATCGGCTCGTATTGCGCGAGCGCCGCGAAGGTGATGATCGGCCGGTCAATTTCGAATCGGAACGGCGCGTCGCAGACCTGCGGCTCGCCCATCGGATTGCGCGAGAAAAGCACGTAACCGGCGGCGCGCTCCGCATCGGTCAGCGCCGGCATCGCGGCCGCGGCCGGCGTGACGTCCTTCCAGCCTTTGGGAATTTCGACGCGATCCGCATAACCGGGCACGTGCCGGCCGAGCGCCTGGAAACCCGGCGGCGCTTCCTGCGCGCCGACCGCCGCGCACCAGAGAATCCCGGCGCCGATCACGCCCCAGTGAATCCGCATCTCGCTATCGTCCTCGCTCGCCCCGTGCCAGCGTCCGGAAGACCTCGGATGCGGGGAATCTTACATCCCGCCGTCGCAAACATCAAGATCCCTATCCGCTCGCTTCAGCCTTCCCGCAGCCTTGGAACGCTTCGCAACACCGACAGAAGACCGAAAAAACACTTGACAGCGGCAATCCGACCGTATAATCTGGTCTTTGGCAGCCGACTGTCCTTGGGAGGACGGTCAAAACGGGAATCCCTGTCGAACTGGGGACGTACTGTCCTTCCCGCTGTGTAGGACGTGCCTTATTCATGATCTCGAAGGATAGCGCAACGCCCGCCGAGATGCACGAGGGGGGAAACGGCGACCTCGTGATCCGGCCGGCGCATGACCGCGCCGAACTCGAAGGCGCCTACGAGCTGGTCTATCACAATTATCGCCCCCGCGAGTACATTCCCGCCAATCCTTTCGGCCTTCGCCTCACGATTTTCAACGCGTTTCCGAGCAGCGTAACTTTCGTCGGCGTCATCCACAACCAGGTGATCGCCACGGTGTCCCTGATTCCCGACACGCCGATCGGGCTGCCCATGGACGAAATCTATCGCGAAGAAGTCCAGGCCCTGCGCGATGCCGGCCGGCGGCTGGTCGAGGTCACGATGCTCGCCGACCGGCGCCTGACGATCCGGCGCTCGCTGGCGACGGTGCTGACGCTCATGAAGCTCGTCTTCGACTGCGCAGCCCTGTCGTTGAAAGCCACCGATCTGTGCATCACGGTCAACCCGCATCACGACAAGTTCTACCATGAGTACCTGCTCTTCAGCCCGCTCGGCGGGTTGCGCGCCTATCCGAGCGTGAGCGGCAATCCCGCCATCGCCCGGCGGCAGGACCTGGAGCGCGTCGAGGAGGAATTCCGGCGCCGACGACCGTCGCTGCTGCACCGCTTTTTCGAGGACCGGACGCCCACGAGCCTGTTCGAACAGCGGTATCACATGACGGCCGCCGACCTGCGCTACTTCTTCGTCGAACGCACGCACATCTTCCAGGAGTCGCCCCCCTACATGCTGAACCGGCTGCGAGATTGCTACCCGGATTTCGACTGGGACGCGCTGGGGGCCGGTCAGTTCAGCGGAGCGCACGGCGCTTCCTGAATGGCCGGGGACAGTGGGGCTCTTGAAAAAGTCTGTTTGTCATTCCCGCTTGCGCGGGAACGACGCAGCGCAGACGCGGTACGAGCGGGTTCTTCCGACGGCTTTTTCAGCAGCCCCTGTCCCTGAAAAACCGAAGGCCGTCGTCCCGTCGTCTTACGGCATACTCCGTATCTATCTCGCCGGCGGGATCTCCTTCAAGCGTTCCACGATCGTCTCCACGCGGATTTTCTTCATCCCCTCCGCGCTGAGTTTCTTGTCCGGCTGGAAGGTTTCATAGCTCTCGTCCGGCGGGAGGACAGTGTTCGACTTCTCCCGCGCGTACGGTCCCCAGCGCATCGGGTGGCAGGCCGGGACGGTGCAATAGAAACCGAGCAGCCGCCGGTTGAACGCCCGCGCGATGTGCAGCGGGCCGGTGCTGTTCGAGAGGAACAGGTCGCAGCCGGAAACCAGCGCGACGAGGTCGGAGAGCGAAAAAGCCCCCGTCGCATCCACAAGCCGGCGCTTCGCGGCGGAGGCCAGGCCGCGATACAGCGCGGATTCGTCGGAGGTCCCGGTGACGATGACCTCGCCTGGAAACTCAAACGCGTCCATGAGCTTCCCGAAAGTCTCCAGCGGAAGGTCCACGGCGCTTTGGCCGCTGCCGGGATGGACGATGGTGTAACGAGTGATCTTCCTCGCGTCGAGGAATCGGCGGACGCGCAGGAGCGCCTGATCGTCGGGCCGCAGGCGGAAATCCACTTCCTCGCGCGCCGGGACCGGGACGTATCCGCGGATCATGTCGAGATTGTAATCCAACTCGTGCCGCTTCGGCTGCCGGCGGCGCTGGAAGACCGGCACGTTGTAGCGCCAGGAGTGCAGGCGCAGGCCGCTGCCCATCCGGAACGGAATCTTAGCGTCCCAGACGAGCCGCGCCACGTCGTCCTTGCTGTGGACGACGATGGCCAGATCGTACTTCTCCGACCGGATTTCGCGCAGGCATTGGTCGTATGCCGCGCGATCTTTCAGCGAGTCCGGGACGACCACGACCTTGTCCACGTCGGGATGGCCCGCCGCCAGAGGCGCGGTGTAGCCCCGGAGCAGGAAGTGCACTGCAGCCTGCGGGAACCGCCGCCGGATCGCCGTGGCCATCGGCAGAGTCAGCACGACGTCGCCGATCCGGTCGTTGCGGACGATCAGGATTCTCTGCGCCCTGTCGAATCGAAAGCCGCCGCCGAAGATTCTCATGCCGGGCCCGTCCGCCTTGACTCCTGTGAGCGGGAGATTATAATAGACTCCAGCCTGCGCTGAGGATTGGTGTAATGGTAACACACCTGACTCTGGATCAGGCATTCCAGGTTCGAGTCCTGGATCCTCAGCCATTCGACTCGCTTCGCTCGCTCATGGCCTTCGGCCGGACAGCGGGCGAGGCGAGTTGCATTTTAAGGCCGGCGAGTCCGGGAGGCAAGCGAGTCGAATGACCCGGGTTCGCACAAACCTTCGCGAGGTTGATTTGGAAAATCCCGATTGACATGACCGGACGAGAACGAGTGCTGAGTTGCGTGCGGCGGACGGGACCGGATCGGACACCGTACTTGCGCTGGGATGATTTTGCCAGGACTGACATCGTTGCGGCCTGGGCGCGGTACGCCGGGAACCCGGCGCCGATTCGTCGCGAATGGGTGGACGAATGGGGTTGCCGATGGGAAACGCTGGACACTACCGCCGGTCACGTCGCGGGGCACCCGATCGCGTCGGCGGCCGATTATGCGGCCTACCGACTTCCTGAACCGCAGTTGGACCTGGCGGGTCTGCGGGCCAACCGGGCCGAGTATCCCGACCGAGCGTGCAGCGGCGGGCTGAGTTTCTTCTTTTTCGAACGGCTCGAGAAACTGCGGGAGTTCCGCGAGGCGATGATGGATCTCGCCGCCGAGCGCGAAACGCTGGAGGCGTTCCTCGACCGGCTGCAGGCGTACTACATCGCGATGGTGGACGCGTACGCCGCAAGCGGGACGGTGGACATCATCTGCGTCAACGAGGACCTCGGCTTGCAGGACCGGCTGACGATTTCGCCGGCGATGTGGCGCGAAGTGTTCAAGCCGCGCTGCCAGGCGGTATACAACCGCGCGCACGAACACGGCTTGCTGGTGTTTCAACATAGCTGCGGCTACGTGCAGGACATCATCAGCGACCTGTCCGAGATCGGCGTGGACATCCTGGAGCTGCAGCAGTTGAACTGCATGGACATGGACGCCGTGGCCGCCGCGCGCGGCCGGATGTGCATCACGGCGCCGGTGGACATTCAAGCGGTATTGCCGACCGGCGACTGGGAACGGATCGCCGAATTTCAAGCCCGGTTGTTCCGCGTCTTCGACCGGCCGGAAGGCGGGTTCATACCGCAAATCTACAGCGACTTATTGTCCCTGGGTGTTTCGGCGGAACTCGGCGGGCAACTGCAGAAATTGATTTTCCATCTGTGCGATTGGAGAAAGCAGCGCTGAAGCCGACTCAATGAAGGTAGTACCGCCAGAGGAACCCAAACCGCACGTGCGGGAATGCGATCGCGTAATACGCCGGCATGGAGAAAAAGCGGGTGATCGGCGGGAGTCCGCCGTTTCGCGCACACTGAGCGGCCTCTACCGCGCAGCGCGGGAACTCAATCGCGACTGTTCCGCATCGCGAACTCGCGAATGCGGTTCTCCAAGTCGCTGCGCAGGAACCAGTAACAGAACTCGCCGCGCTTGGCGCCCTGCTTCTGGAAAAGGCGTTGATGAGGACATCCTCCGGCGCATTGCGGAAGGACCGGACAATTCCGGCATTCCTTGTGATCGAACCAGTCATAGGTCAGCCACGGGATCATGTTGCTGAGTTCAACGTCGGTGTCGAATACGGAGCCATAGGCGCGGTCCGACAGTCCCAGGTCTTCGGGGCACTTGTAGAGCAACCCGTCGGGACCGACGGCCACGCTGGAGGCGGCCGTCGCCATGCAGCCCGCCTGCAGCTTGAGATACAGCCGCTCGATGGGCAAGCCCAGCTCGTCCGCTCTTTTGCGCTCGCGCGCCAGGATGTGGACGTATTCCCCGGAGCCGAGCAGCCCCGAGCAGGCGCCGCGTCCGCACTCGGGCTGGCGGACGTTGGCGAAATAGAGCGCCTGGAGTTTCTTCGAGAGACCCCGACTGAGCAGCGCCCTGTAAAGAGCCTGAATCTCCGCCTCGTCGTCGCGGGAGATATTGATGCGGAGGACGACCTCCAGCGCGTCGGACAACATGCACGCGCCGTCGAGCGCCTGGTCGAGCGTGTCCCGGCCGCGCCGGTCGCGCTTCTCCGAACTCGGGATGTCCACCGTGACCTGGGCGCGGCCGACGCGGCATGCCTTGAGCCTCTTTGCCGTGGCGGGGCGAACGAGGGTGCCGTTCGTCTGCATGTGCGCCGCGTAGCCGATGCTCGCTTTGTCCAACGCAGGCAGCAGCAGCCGGCTGACGCGCTCGATCGTGTCCAGGCCAAGCAAGGGTTCCCCGCCGAACCAGGTCAGCTCGATCCGCCGGACTTGCCGCGCCTGGCCGGCGACAAAGCGGACCACGGCGTCCGTAGTCCGGCGGTCCATGGTCTTGCGGGTTGAAAGGGATTGGGCGAGCCCCTCGAAGCAATAGTCGCATCGAAGATTGCACGCCAGGGTCGGAGTGAGGTACACGCCGAGACAGTCTCGGGAATAGCGCCGGCTGAGGTATCGAACCCGGACGACGTCCACTTCATCCACCCCCTGCGGGACCAGGAACCCCTTCTCGCTCAACAGGCGGGCGGTCTTGTCGGTCCGCGCGGCGGCCGGAGAATGCACGGCGCCGGGAGTCAGAAACCGCCGCCACGCAGCGGTCTCCAACTGGATCAGCGCAGCGGAAAAGGTGTTGAAGACGGCCTTCTGCCCGCCGGGAAGGTCCACGGACACATTGAACCGCGAAGGCGCCCACGTCCGGGTTGCGGAGGCGTTGCCCGCCGTAGCTGTCATCCGAAGCTCTCCTAGGAATTCAGTGGATCGCCGCGCGGCGAATCCGCTGAGAGTCCGCGCTAACCGTGGAACTCCAATCCGGCGACGTCGGAACGGTCCCTGGCTGAAGCCCGGGCCGACTCGTTCATCAAGGCGTACTCCCGCACGCGGTTCTCCAAATCCCCGCGCAGGTACCAATGGCAGAATTCCTCGCGCGTGAGGTAGTGCGCCTGGAGCAAGCGCCGGTGCGGGCACCCGCCCGCGCACTGAGGCAGCACGGGACAGCGGCGGCATTCGTCGTGCTGAAACCAGTCGTAAGCGAGCCACGGGAGCAGGTTGCCGAGTTTGACGCCGCTCTCAAAAACGGAGCCGTAGGCGCGGTCGCGGATTCCGAGATCCACAGGGCACTTATAGAGGAAGCCGTCGGGCCCGATGACCATGCCCGTGCGCCGGGTGCTGGTGCAGGCCGCCGGCGGGCGGAGCGAGAGGGTTTCCACCGGCAAGCCGAGGGACGCGGCCTTGGCGCGTTCACGCGCGGTGATGCGGACGTAATCCCGGGCTTGCAGAAAACCGCGCCGGGACGATGCCGGCCCGCGCTCCTGCCGGGTCACCTTGGAGAAGACGAGCGCCTTCAGCTTCTTCTGCAACCCGCGCCGCAGCAGGCCTTCGTACAGGGCGTTGAATTCCCTTTCACTGTCGCGGGAGATATTAACACGCAGCTCCACGTCCGCCTGTCCGGCGGCGCAGGCCACGCCGTCCAACGCCCGCTCCAGCGAGTCGCGCCCGCGCCGGTCCCGTTTCAACGCACGCGGGACGTCCACCGTCACCTGAACGTACCCGACATGGCTCCGCCTGAGCATGCCCCAGGTCTTGCGGTCCAAGAGGACGCCGTTGGTCAGAAGGCCCATCGAGCAGTCCACGCCGGCTTTCTCGAACGCCGGGGCCAGCAGGGAACTGACCCGCCGGATGGTTCGCAGACCCAATGCCGGCTCGCCGCCATACCAACTGATGGAGACCTTTTTCTTGCCGCGCGCCTGCCGGGCGACATAGCGAACGACGGCATCCTCGGTTCGCCGGTCCATGGCCTTCAAGGGCTGGAGGGTGCGGTCGGGCCGCACGAAACAATAACTGCACCGCAGGTTGCACGCGAGCGTGGGAGCGATGTAAACGGTGAGCGAGTCCTCCGCGCAACGGCTCATTTCGTAGTGAAGCCGGAGGACATCGAGTTCATCAACGTCCTTGGCCACCAGGAAGTTCTTGCCGTGCAGGAGGCGCGCGGTCCGGCCCGGCAGCCGCCCGCGCGGGGAATACTCGGCGCCGGCTTGAAGGAAGCCGCGCCACGTCGCGGTGTTTACGGTAGCCAGGGAAGTCGAGAATGTGTTGAAGACCGCCTTGCGTCCATCCGGCAGGTCCGCGGCGACGTTGAAACGCGACGGCACCCACGTCTCCGCGGAGAGCGAACGAGTCGTCGCGCAGTCCGCCCGTAAAGGCGCTCTCAACCTCTCACCCCGGCGATCGCGACGATCCTGGCGTTACAGCAGCAGTCGGAACACTCGCCCCAGCACTGGCCGGAGACTTCTCCCTTGCTGGACCCCATCAGCAGTTTCATCACTGCGGCGCGCGAGACCTCTGCCTTGCCCGTGAGCGAGGAGGGCTTCGGGAAGACCAGGGTCAGTTGGTTCGAGCCGTCCGCGATCACCCTGACGCTCTGCTTCTTGCTCTTGGCCGCCTTCTTCGCCGCTTTCTTCGCCATCGCCCCGACCTCCACCTGAACCGGAACTTGCCATTATGCCGCCATCGGATGACGACCTGCGATCATGTGACGGATTCTGACACTCGGAATCCTGCTTGTCAAGCGGGGCGCAATTTCGTCCTCGTCCTCGTCGTCCTCGAACAAGAGTTCATCACGACCGAGGACGACGACGAGGACGAGTACGATCTACGTCGCGGCGGCGATTCTATCTGCCGCGCTGGCCGGGGTTTTTCAGTTCTTTTTCGACGGCGGTCGTATAGTAGGTATCGTCGTGCTGCTGCTTCCAGCCGTCAATCGGGGGCATGCCGGGGCCGGCGCGGTATTTCGCCCACATTTCATTGACGAATTTCTCCGGGCATGAGCCTTCCTGGCACCAGTCTTCGTCATAACCCGCTCCGGTGGCGGCTTTGATGGCTTTAGTGGGCGGACCGTCATTCTCGTACATCCAGCGGTCAATGTAGTCGAAGAACGCGTCATGGTTCCAGGTTTTTTCGGCGTGCAGGAAGTGGAGCGCCAGGACCTGGGCGACCCAGCCGTTGCCGCAGCAGGTGCGGCGGTAGGCTTCGCTGGTCTTCTGGCCCGGTCCCCAGGCGGTCGGCGGCGTGTGTTCGTAGGGACCCCAGGCATCGTTCGTCCGGACGTAGTCGCGGCCGATCCCGGTGACTTCATCTATGCCGGAGTGGCCGGTGAAGACGACCTTGGCGCCCGTCCAGGAGTTGCCGTAGGCGGTCTGCTCGTCTTCGCCGAAGCAGGCTTTGGGGCAGAACTTGTTGATATTCGCGAGTTCCTCATCGCCGAGGAGGATTCCGGCGAACACGATCGGGAACTTGCGGCCGCTGCCGTGGCCGCCCCAGCAGAACCATCCGGGATGCCCGGCGCGGATGATGCCGCCCAGGTCAATGCCGACCTGGACGAGGTTGTCGAGAAGCGGCTCCTTTTGCTCGGGCGTGAAGTTGCAGCACAGGAGCACGCCTGCAGCGCCGACGACGCGGCCGATCTCGCGGCCGTACCACGGCATGTTGTCGGCGGGTTGGTCGTGGCCGAAGAAGCCGGTGTTGACCCACGGACGCTGGGTGTAGCGGATGTACTGCGAGAGCTTCGGCGTGTCGGCCGGCGCGGCGAGCGAGGGCAACAGCTCACGCTTGAGGTTGCGCGCCAGGAAGATTTTCTGGGTGCGGTCGCAAAACGCGGGGCGGAACGCGTCGGCCGGCTGCGGCTCGGCGACGCAGGTCAGCACGGCGGCATCCTTGACCGGGCTGGAATCGGTGCCGGGCGCGCCGCGGGATTCATCTTTGGGGTTGAAACGGCTCTGCTGCTCCCGCAGCGGCGGCACGAACGGCACATTGCCCATCGGAACGCTGATGGTCGAAACGAGCGAATCGCCCGGCTTCATGGAGACGGGGAGTTTTTGGATGAGCGCCGGGTCGAACCAGTTGTGGACCACGTCGTCATAGGAGACTTTCCGTGCGGCCGGAGGATTGAGCATGAAGCCATTGCGAATGCGGTCCTTGACCGGCCTGTCTTTCTCATTCGGGTCAAACTGGTCGGCGGGGATCTCGGCGCCGTAGAGAGGCTTGGGCGTGATCTCGGTGATCGTCACCGGCCCGACGACGTAAAAGTCGCCATTGACGAATTGTCCTACTCGGGCCGGCTTGTCAAACGTCCAAGTCATGCCGTATTGCGAGACGCTGGTTTTCAGCGGAAGATCGTCGAGCTTCGGCGCCGCCGGCGCGTTGGCTTTTGTGTAGATGACGGCCGGCTTTTCCTGGCTCCAACATGGAGTCGCCAGGCCCGCGACTGCCGCGACAGAGAGACCGAGCGCTAAAATCTTTCCGAACATGATATCCCTCCGCTTGGTTCCGCCTCGCATCAGGCCGCCCTCCACACGGCCGGCGGGCAAGCCGAGGAATTTTTCGGTGAGGCGTCAGCCGGGATCCGCTCTATACCCGCCGTCCAGATTCGCACTCCGGCCGTCGGCGTGTCGGCAGCAATTCATCTCCCACATCAAGTGGGCCCTTTGAGTTCCTTTGCAATGGCGGCTTTATAGTAGGCGTCATCGTGCTGCTGCTTCCAGCCATCGGTGGGAGGCATGCCGGGCGCGGCGCGGTATTTCGCCCACATTTCGTTGACGAAGTTTTCCCAGCATCGGTCTTGTGGGCTAAGCTTTTCGTCTGTCTGGTACATCCACCGGTCCACGTAATCGAAGAATGGGTCATGGTTCCAGGCCTTTTCGGCGTGGAGAAGGCGGAGGGCGAGCGCTTGGGCGACCCAGCCGTAGCTGGCGGTGTGGCGGTAGCCTTCGCTGGTCCTCTGGGCTGCTCCCCAGGTGGCGGGCTGGGTATGTTCGTACGGCCCCCAGGCCTGCGGTCCACGCGCGTAATCGCGGCCGATTCCGGTGACTTCATCAATGCCGGAGTGGCCGGTGAAGACGACTTTGGCGCCGGTCCAGCAGTCGCCGTAGGCGGTCTGCTCATCTTCACCGAAGCAGGCTTTCGGGAAGGACTTGTTGATATTCTCAAGCTCCTCGTCGCCGAGGAGGAAGCCGGCAAAGACGATGGGCAGCTTGCGCCCGATGCCGTGGCCACCCCAGCAATACCATCCGGGATGACCGGCGCGGATCATGCCGCCGTAGTCTATGCCGACCTGGACGAGATTATCCAGGAGCGGCTCTTTCTGTTTGAGGGTGTAGTTGCAGCACAGGAGCAGCGCCGCGTCGCCGACGACGCGGCCCACCTCGCGGCCGTAGCCGGGCATGTTGGCATTCGGGTGCTCGAACCCGAAGTAGCAGGTGTTGACCCACGGGCGCTGGGTGTAGCGGACGTAGTCGGAGAGATTCGGCGCGTCGGCCGGGGCGGCGACGGCGGGCAAGAGCTCGCGCTTGAGATTGCGCGCCAGGTAGATTTTCTCCGTGCGGTCGCAGAATGCGGGGCGGAACGCGTCGGCCGGCAGCGGCTCGGCGACGCAGGTCAGCACGGCAGCGTCCTTGATCGGGCTGGAATCTTCGAAGCCCCGGACTCCTTTGTTGCTGGTGTGTTCGATCGCCAGCGGAGGCGAAACGGTCAGCCCCACCGGCATGCTGACCGTAGAGACGAGCGAATCGCCCGGCTTCATCGAGACCGGGAGTTTCTGGATGAGAGCGGGATCGAAGAAGTTTTTCACGCCGCTGTCGTAGGAGACTTTTCGCTCCGCCGGCGGATTGAGCATGAAGCCGTTGCGGATGCGGTCCTTCTCCGGGTGCTTCTTATCGGTCGCGTCGAGCTCGGCGGCGGGGATTTCGGCGCCGTAGAGAGGCTTGGGGGTGATCTCGGTGATGGTCACCGCGCCGACGACGTAAAAGTCGCCATTGAGGAACTGTCCGACCCGGACCGGCTTGTCGAACGTCCAGGTCATGCCGTATTGCGAAAGACTGGCTTTCAAGGGAAGCTCCTCCAGCTTGGGTGCCGCCGGGGCGTTGTCCCTGGTGTAAATGACGGCCGGCTTTTCCTGGCTCCAACATGGAGTCGCCAGGCACGCGACCACCGCGACAGAGAGACCGGCCGCTAAAACCTTTCCGAACATGATATTCCTCCATTTTGTTCCACATCGTAAGAAGGTCCGCCGTCACGCGCCGCATTCTGACCGGCAGAATCACGCTTGTCAAGCGGCCTATTCCCCACGCACATAGACCGGCAGCGGCCCGATCTCCAGGCGAATTTTATCCCCGGTCACTGCAATCGTCTGCCGGTGCCCCACCATGTCGAAGATTGTCGCGCGTGAGGCCTTCATCGGCAGTTCCACAACTTTCGGCCCTGAGACATTCCACGCCATGAGCACGGGCGTGGCCGCGGGATCTTCCTTCGGCGCGAAACGATATGCAAAATACCCGTCCTCTCCATCGCTCAAGACGCCGATCAGCCGCGGGCTGGGCATCAGTTGGATCATCGTCTGGACGGCATGCGCGGAGGGCCTCCAGGAACCGTCGCGCTGGAAGAAACCCGAGTTGAAGTTATCCGTGTCATTGACGGACATGATGTGCACGCGACGCACCCCGAGGCGCTGCGCGAAAGCGTAGAGCCGGCACACGTAGGCGGCCTGGAGATCAGGATTAACCTGAATCCCGGCCATCGCATAAGAACCGCCGTCCTGCTTCGAGATGGGCCACCCGACTTCCGTGTACCAGATCGGGACCTCCGCGCGACCGTGAGAGGCGAGATCGGCGCGAATCTCAGCCAGGCTGGCAGCTATGCTGTAACGCCCCCAGGAGCGAACGGAAGTGGCTTCGGGAGCCACAGGTTCTACATAGGGATGCGTGGAAAGAATGTCATAGCTGCGAAGCGCGGAGGGGCCGGCTCTGTTGACGCTTTGGATAAAACGGATGTCGCCCGCGGACGCACCGCCTGCGCCGAACCCGACGACGTTCACCTCCTTCGACCAGTTCTTCGCGGCGGTGTATGCCGCGGGCAGAAGCTTTGCATAGAGGGCAAAACGGGCCGCCTCCAGCTCCGCCTGCGGACGATTATCCGGCCGGATCAAATACTCGAAATTAGGCTCGTTCCATATTTCGATATTGCGAAGAGGACGGTTGGGAATTTTCGGGTTATCCCGGAAGAGCGTGCCGTTGGGACCGTAGCGAGTCAGCAGGGCTGTAATGCTCTGCGCGTAATTTCGAATGAAGGCTTCGTCCTCCTGCGGCGTGGCGTCGAGCTTCTGGGGAGCAGTGCCGGCGCAGTACATGACCTCGGTGTCATCCTCGGCAAACGCCTGCATCGCCTGATCTGACATGGGCCCGCCGCAGCGGTACGCGCGCCAGCCGACCTTTTTGATGGAATCCCGGTACTCGAGATATTCGCCCGCCCACTCGTAAAGGCCGTATATGAGCGGATTGGGTTTTGCCTCGCGGAGGACCTTCTCCAGCGGCGGCATCGGCGGCGGCTCCCACACCCAGTTGCCCGGAATTTTTGTGGGCTGGCTGATTTCGCCGCGAACTACGGGTTGGGATTCTACCGCACTGGCTTGAAATGAGCCGGCAAGAAGCGTTGAACAAAGCGCTGCGACAGTCGGCCACGATGCTTTCATGAAGCATCCTTTCTTCTAATCTCGATTATCACTCGAAGCACCGCAGGATCACATCGGCGTAGATTTTATGCCCGTTCTTGCCGGGGTGGTTGAGCCAGTTGTGAAGCTGCGAGAAGGGCGGAATGCCGCGGGAGGCCTGGTTGATGAACTCGGTCCAGACGTCCGCCGCAGCGACGTTCTCCTCCTTCGCCACGTCCAGCATGGCCTGGCGGTACGCAGGCCAGCGTTTGAACACATCAGGCTTGAGCCACGGGTTCGACCGCTCGCCGACGACGATGAGGACCTCCACGCCGGCGGCCTTGGCCTTCCTGACCATGGCGCGCATGTCCTCCTTGAACTGCTCGGGCGGGTTATTCGGTTTCCCTCCGATGGGCCCCGAGACATCGTTGCCGCCGAAGTCAATGAGCACGACGTCGGCTTTGGCGGGGATGACGGTCTTGTCCATCACCTCCAGGCCGTACTTGGTTTGCGTGCCGCCCTGGAAGGCCGCGATGGGCGTGACCATGGCTTTGGGGAACCGCTTTCGCAGCCCCACGACCACGCGGCTCGGGAAGCCCAGGTTCTTCTCGGTCCAGAGATTGGCCCACCACGCCGGGGTCTCGGCGCCGACGGTGACGCTGGCGCCCATGAAGGCGATCTTGAGGTCCCCGCCGGCGGCGAGCTTTTTCACGCTCCGCGCGAGGGCCTCCTTATTGACGGGCGCCACCGGCGGCGCGGGCTGGATCGGGAAGATCTCGTACGGCGTTATGGCGTATCTGCCGGCGGCCTTAAGCCCGCCGACGGCGTCGTAGTTCGGATTGTCCGCGGCGGTCCAGCCGGCGATGTAGATGCCGGCGAGGCCCATGCAGCCGGCATCGGGCGCGGGCAGTTCCGGGCAGACGATGCGCGGCGCGCCCTTCTTGACGCTCAGCCGGCCGTCGGGGCCGACCTGGACGAGATCGAGCCGCTGCGTGGCGTACTTGCAGGCGACCTTCAGTTCGGCTTTGAATTCCTCGCCGAGGCCGCCCTTGAGGTTGGCAATCTGGCCCCATTCGGCGTTGTATTTATAATCCTCGTTCATCTTGCAGGTCTTCTTGCCGTCGGCGCTTGTGACGAGGACCGAATCGGCAATGACCTGGCGGAACATGTCGCCGAGGATCATCGTGCCCTCTTCATCCATAGCGGCGTCCAAGTTGCCATCGCGCGACGGGTCGTTCTCCGCGCCTGCCGGCTCCTTGGCGACGTGGGGCTTCAAGTCTATGGTGTTCACACCGCCGGGATGCCCATCCCCGCTCGGCCACGGATCCCAAGGCTCGTACCACGAAGCGAAGTTGCGAGGCGCCTTGGTGTAGAAGCACAGACCGCGGATCTCGGGCGGATCGAATTTGAGCTGCGCCGCCTCGAACTTAACGGTTTTGCCGCCGGGCAAGGCCGTCTCGCCTGCCGCGATGCGGACGGTCAGGTCGGGCGGCTCGGCCGGAGTGATCTTGACCTCCGCCGCCTGGATCGTCGAGGCAAGCAGGGCCGTGAGGAGCGATGCAGAGATGATTTTGCTCCGATCCATCGGTTTGGTTCCTTTCGTGATTACTTCAGTCCTGTCCCGGACCAAGCGAAATATAGCGGATGGGCGCCCGATGCGCTTCTCCGTTTTCCAGCCGTTCAGTCCCCTTCCTTCCGCAGCGGCGCGAAGACTTTTCGGACCGCCTCGAAGCTTGCGCTTCCCGGGCGCTTGTCAAGGCAGTAGGTCACAATGCCCTCGATCCGGCCCTCGCGCGCCAGGTCGGCCAGCATCCGGACGCGGCTGGAGATGTTCTCCGGAGTGCCTTCCTCGTTGTACCGCATCTTGTACTCGGCCGCCTCGCCTGCCGGCATCACGATCAGCGGAAGCCGGTATCGTCCGGCGGCCGACCGCGCGGGCACGAACTTCACCGAAAAGTCTCCCGCGACATCCACGCGCCAGGCGGCTTCGTGCCCCAGGTCCGCGTCATTCAACTCCAGGCCGCGCGCAGCCAGCTCTTCGAACGAAGCCTCGATCCCGAAGTTGCTGACGCCCTTCGCGTCGAATAATCCCACGCTCAACTTGACGCTCCGCTTGCCGCTGACGGCCTTCGCAAGTTGAACGGTCGCGACCCCGTTGTCATGCCCGGCAACGTCTTCGTCCCAAACGACCTGGTCGTCCACGCGCACCTGGAGCCGATGATATCCCTGTGTGGGGCCTTGATAACCATGGCGGTAATGGAAACTCAGCACGGCATCCTTGCCCGCGATCACTCGCGCCTCCTGGACCACGAAGGCGCGCTGGCCCGGCTGCGACGGCGTGTTCGGCGGGAAAGCGATTTGGACCGAGGCGGGCGTGTGCCATCGGCCCTCCAGAAATTCCAAGGCCCACTCCACCGCGGCGCGGTCAGGCGGATACGCGGCGACGACGCCGTCGCTCAGCGGCGCGAGGATGTCCACGAACCGGACACCGATCTCGTTGAAGTACATCAACGGGTAGAATTTGAGCCTCGGGTTGACGGCCTTGCCGGCGGCGACCATGCGGCGAATGTACTCGGGCGAGAACCGGCCCGGCGCGACGTTTTCCCAGAAATCGTCAATGACATATCCGACCAGGTTCGGGTGCTTAAGCGACAGCTTGGCGATCTCTTCGGCCCAGCGGACGTAGTCGAGGCGAAACGGTTCCGAATAAGACTCGCGCGGATTCTGGGCAGGCGTTTCGGAGTACGGCACCAGGTAAACCCACACGTTGATCCCGGCGCGCTCCGCTTTGGGCAGGAAGAGCTTCAGGTCGTCCCAGTCATTGGCGCTGTGCAGGACGAGCCACATGTAGGTATTCGCGCCGAGGTCGCCCAGGCGCCGCACCAGGAGGTCGGAATCCACGTGACCGCCGGCGCGTGGTTCGGAGTCATAATCGCCGAGCGCGAGCGGCTCCTTCGTCTGCGCACAGGCCGCACAGGCGAGGGTCAGCGCGAAGGACAGGCAGATGTTTCTCAGGCCGGGCATGGCTTTTTTGCGGATTTTGACCGTCAGAATCCCGCTTGTCAAATGATTCATGCGACGGCAACCCGCCAGGGCGCGCGCGACATCGTCGGCGCGGATGAGGTCGGCGACAACTACTTCGGCGCCGGCGTCCGCGCGGGAAGGTCCTCGCAGGTTTTCTCGATCGCGGACCGCATATATTTGGCCATGTCCGGCTGCAGGGCTTCACCCGCTGTGCCGCCGGGCGCGGCGCCGGCGATTCCGCCGATGACCGGCACGGGCGTCTTTTCGATCACCGCGCCGGGGCCCGATTCGGGCGCCGCGATTCCGTAAGCTTCCATCACGTCGTTCAGAGTGACGACCCCCTTGCCGACCCAGAGCAGCGTGCCGGTCTGCACGTCCGACATCTCGGCCTTCATAGTGATATCCACTTCGTCCTCGTCCGCGTAGCCGTACCTGGCGCGCCAATGCTCGCCGGTGGGCATGTGCACGTTGACGACGATCACGGCGGAGACCTTGTGGCCGGCCAGCTTCGCGCGTCCCTCCGGGCCGGTGATGCCGGAGGCATTCCGGAACGCGGCGTCGTTGCTCAGGTCCGCGAGGTTGCCGCGGTCCATCACGTCGTAGTTTTTCTGAAGGACGTGCAGGGCGAACAAATCGGCGACCTCCTGCTGCTGCGCCGGGCTGCCGGCGTTCATCGTGATGAGCACGGCGACTTTACCGACGGACTGGAAGTCGTAACCCGGCTGCACGAAGCCCGTTGAGCATGCCGTCAGCGCGCCCAGACCGGCGCACAGCGCGATAATCGTCCACGTCCTGAAGTGCTTCATGTTCATCTCCCTTCAGCAGAACTTCCCATTTGACCTTACTCCAAAGGACGGTTAACTTTCAAACTTGAGACTATAGGATTGAATTACCCCTGTCAATTAGTTTCCTGAAGTTCCGCGGCCCCTGCTTAGCTTATCCTTCTAACTGCGTATGGTGTCTCTGACCCGCAACCTTGAAGTGCTGCCAGTCGCTTGATACCATGACTCAAACCCCGGAATAAGGAACATTGATGAAAACGAATATCATCCTTGCAACTTTCTGCGGCCTCATTTCCACGGCATTGACGGCGGCGCCCGCGGCGCCGAGCGAACCGCCGACGAACCTCAGCAGTGTGACGATCACCGTCAGCTCGCAACCCCGGCAAACTTTCGCGGGGCTTGGAGCGAGCTGTTTCGGAGGCGGCGACTACATGCAGCTTACTCCCGAGCGACGCGCGGAACTCAATGATCTGGTCTGGCGTCAGGCGCGGTTCAACACCATGCGGATTTGGCTCCATCTCAAAAAATATGCGCCTGCGCCCGACCAACGCCGTTTCAAGGATGCATTTCCCGACACGGATGCAACTCTGGTCCGCGATGCGCAGGCCGCGGGCGTCAAGCATCTGGTGCTCGGGCCTAGCGCCATACCGGGCTACTTGATGGACCGGCTGCCGAGGAAAGGCCAGGACGGAAATGGACAGTCCGTCGAACCCTATCCGAAGTCGGACCAATTTGACGAGCACGCGGCCATCATCGCGGATTTCATTCGCGATTTGCGGGAGCAGGATCACATCGCCGTTGAGGCCACCGGCATTCAGAACGAACCGAACGATCCCAACGATTGTGTGTTCACGCCCGAAGACGTCGTCCGAAGCGTCAAGCTGCTGCGCGCCGCGCTCGATTCCCGCGGCCTGCAGCAGGTGAAGATCATCGCCCCGGAATCGGTCGGCTGCAATGCTCCCGCCGTCGCCCAGGCGGACGCGCTCAAGGCCGATGAAGCCGCCTGGAAAGCACTCGGCGGCATTGCCTTGCACGACTACGACGGGGGCGCCACCGAACGGTGGACCGACACCCCTGCCGGCGCCGGCAAGGACTGTTGGATGACCGAATTTTGCCTGGGCGGGCCCGAGGAACCGGGCGATTTCTTTCGCGCCTCGGCAGAGGCCGCGGCGTTCCTCTCCGACATGAACCACCGCGTCAATTACTGGATTCATTTCATCGGTTATCTCAGCAACGATCCAAACGACAACGGAACCCGGCTCATCGCTTTTTACAACGGTAGCGTCGCCGGCAACGCGTGGATCAAGGTTTTCGAGCCGTACTGCTACCTTCAACAGCTCGGTCAAACATTCGATGCAGGCGCCGTCTTCCGGCAGTCCATCAGCTCGCTGGAGAACGAAATGACGTGGGCGCGCGACAGCAAGCCGCGCCTCGTTGCTGCGGCGGCCCGGAATCCCGATGGCTCATGGAGCATCGGCATTTCAGACTTCACATCGGATGCTTTTCCCCAGCATTTCTGGTACCCCGGCAAGCCGGCGCAGAGCTTTGCTGTTACCGTCAAAGTTGAGGAACTGGCCAAAGCCGGCGAACTCCGTTTTGAGGTCCGCCGCAGCGGCCCGCAGATCAAAAACTCCCGTCAGGAACCCGCGACCATGAGTAACGGTCAACTGACGATCACGATCAACCCGCTCGAACTCGTCACACTAAGGTCCACGAGCCCATAGTTCCGCACTTTTGGTTTAAGAACGGGCAGGAAGAGCCCGGCGCCGTGTCGCAGGAGCCATCACGCCGCTATGGATTCGACTACACATGCCGGCTGTTCGCATACTCCTCACGCAAAGCGTACCCGCTGCAACGCATTATCTTTTTGGCACTTGCGATTTCAGGTCCTTCCGGCCAGTAAACAGGTACGGCGTTTGCTAACCGACCGTCAGCGAGGTGGTTTTGGGCAATTCGGGGAAAGGAGAACCGCCATGCTTAAGCTCATGACGTTGGTTGTGGGAGTGGCAGCGCTGTGCGGGACGATGGCGTTTGCGCAAACGAGCGCGCCCGCGACCACGGCGGGCGAGAATCCGGAAGGCCGCTTCAGGCCACCGCCTCCCGGCGGCGACCCCGAGATGCAGCTCATTATTAACGCGATCAGAGATGCCGCGCAGAATCCGGCGCTGGTGCCGCTTCTGAACCAGGCGCTGACGGACCGGACGACGCTCCTTCAGTCGGAGATCGCCCGGGTGGCGCAACTCCAGGCGCTCTTGACGGCGATTCAGGGCGGCAATAAGGCCGCCATCCAGTCAGCCCGCGAAGCTTTGAGGACCGCCTCGGAAACAGTCGAGGCCAACATGAAGACTTTCCGGGAGGATTGCAGGGCGATACGCGAGCACATGCGTCGCTAGGCGCGCGTCGCGGACTGCCGGCTCGACAACCGCCGCTGCCGGCGCCCGATAATTCGCTCGCGCGAGTTTAATACGGAAGCGGGGAGAGGATTATTCCTCTCCCCGCTTCGTTTTTAACCGGGGTTTCCCATCTGTCCGCAGGTGCTATTTTTGCTTTCCGACGAGTTGCGGTATTACAATAAGTGTCCTGCGATTTCGTCCGGGTGGGCGTGGTTCACTGTCCCTGAAGGAATCCACCCGGCGAGGGTCCTGGCGGCGGAAGCCCTCCGCGTGGGGGAAAAGTCTGATGAAGGAGGCGTGAAATGGGACGCAAAGGCTGGATTTTATTGGCCGTATGCGTGGCGGCGGTAGTGGTCGGAGCGATCCTTTACGTGCGCTCCGGCAATGACACGTGGGTGGTCCGGAAGGTCCAACCGCATGTCAAGGCGCCTGCGACTGCGCCGGTCGCCGACACCGGCGGAACTCAAGCACCCCAAGCCGCAACGGCCCAACCCGTCCAGGCCGCGCGCGTTGTGACCTACACGGTCAGAAGAGGCGACACCCTCGGAGCGATCAGTCGCCGGTTCCTCGGCAGTTCCTTGAAGTGGCGCGCCATCGCCAACGAGAACGGCATCCGGGGCGAGTTCATCAAACCGGGCATGAAGCTGCACATCACGGTTGTCACCGCGACTTAAGCGCGCGCCGGGAAATGTTCCGGCGGCGGCTCTACCCGCCCTTCGCCTCGCTCCGCAGACGAGTGACCAGCGCGTGCGCGCGGCGGATCGGCTCGGTGACGCGGTAACCGGCGCAGCAGGCGATGACAAGCCGGATCGAATCGGCCAGGTTGGACTTGTGCCCCGCCGAGACGAACAGCGGCTTGACGTTGCGCCGCGTTCGCAGGACCGCGCCGATGACGCGGCCGTCGAGCCTGAGCGGCGCGTGGTCGCTCGGCGCCGGGCCCGGTTCCGCAGCCTCGCCGATGAGGCGGCTCTTCGCGCAGCCGACCGTGGGGGCGTCGAGCCATAATCCGATGTGCGCCGCGAGGCCCATCCCGCGCGGATGCGCGCGCCCCTGCCCGTCGAAAATCGCCGCATCCCACCGGCTCCGAAGCCGCTTGAACGCCGCGAGCACCGCCGGCGCCTCCCGGAACGTCAGCAGGCCCGGCACGTACGGATAGCGCGCGCGCCGCACGACCCAGCTTTCGGCGACGGTCTCCAGCCCCGGCAGGCGCAGAACCACGACGGCCGCGATGAGATCATTCGTCTGCTTCGCGTATGAAATGTCCGCGCCGGCGACAAACTCCGGCCAAGGCCGTATGGGGCAATCCACGATCCGATCGCGCAGCCGCGTCTGAAGCGCGATGGCCCTCTTCGGCGACAGCCGCCATGAATGCAGAGAAGCGGTTCTCACGAAGACACCCCCGAAAGAGACGAATACTTTGACCGCGAAAGCGCGAAAAAACTAAGGAAATCCCGTCGGTGCTTTTTCCTATTTCGCGCTTTCGCGTTTTCGCGGTCAAAAACGTCGTTGATTTTCCGTTTTCTGAGCTTTCGGTTTTCGTGGTTAAATTCGAAGATGTTTGCGGATCTTCTGGGCGTTCGGGCGCCGGATGATGCCGCGTTCGGTGATGATCGCCGCGATGAGCCGGGCCGGGGTGACGTCGAACGCCGGGTTGTACACTCGCACGCCCGCAGGCGCGGTGCGGCGGCCGAAGCCGTCAGTGATTTCCTCGGCGGCGCGCTGCTCGATCGGGATCTTCGATCCGTCAGCGATGGAGAGGTCGAACGTGGAGGACGGCGCGGCGACGTAGAACGGAATCTTGTGCGCGTGCGCCAGGACGGCGACCGAGTACGTGCCGATCTTGTTGGCGGTGTCGCCGTTGGCGGCGATGCGGTCCGCGCCGACGATCACGCGCTGCACGCGCCCCTCGCGCATCACCTGCGCGGCCATATTGTCGCAGATCAGCGTCATCTCGACGCCGGCCTGCGTCAGTTCCCAGGCCGTCAGCCGCGAGCCCTGGAGCAGCGGGCGCGTCTCGTCCACGAAGATGTGCAGCCGCTTGCCCATCTCGTGCGCGACGAAGACCGCGCTCAGCGCCGTGCCATATTCGGCCGTCGCCAGCGCGCCGGCGTTGCAGTGAGTCAGCACGCCGTCGCCGCTCCTGAAGAGCGCCGCGCCGTGCTCGCCGATGGCGCGGCACATGGCCGCGTCCTCGTCGCGGATGCGCTTCGCCTCGTCGAGCAGGCGCTGCTTCAACGCCGCCGCGTCGAGCGACGAATTCTCCTCGGCGACGCGCACCATCCGGTCGAGCGCCCAACTTAAGTTGACCGCCGTCGGACGCGCCGACGCGAGTTGCGCCGCCACGCGCTTCAGCTCGGCGACGAGTTCCCGCGAGTTCGCGCGGGCGAGTTTCCGGATGCCCAGCACGGCGCCCATCGCCCCGGCGATGCCGATTGCGGGCGCGCCGCGCACCTGCAGGCGGCGGATCGCCTCGAAGACTTGCTCAGGCGTGCGGCATTCCATCATCCGCACTTCGCCCGGCAGCGTCGTCTGGTCAATGATTCGCAGGCAGCCGTCGAGTCCGCCGATCCATTCCACCGCGAGAAGCTTTTTCCGCAAGGCCGTCCCTCCTCATCGCGAAACCCCGCTCATTAAATCACCACGCCGCCCGTCCGGTCAACTCGCAGCAGTGGAAAGGCGGGCCGCAGGTTCCTATAATGCACGCGCGAAAGCTCCCGACGCCGAATGAACTGGACATTGATCGAGCAACCTTGAAATGATCGGCTTCCTGATACTGCTGGTGGCGGCCTCGATGGCGATCTCGCTGTTCGGGACGCTGCTGGTGATGCGGTATGCGCCGCGCCTGGGCCTGGTCGCGCACCCCGGCGGGCGGATGATCCACAAGCAGCCGACGCCGGTCGGCGGCGGGACGGCGATCTTCCTCGGCCTGTGGCTGCCGATCTGGATTTCCGTGGCGTTCTGTTTCTATCTGCGCGCGGCCAACTTCCCGGCGACGCTGCCGATCCCGGAGAACCTGAAGATCCAAGTGATGGGCGTCTTGGACAAGGCGCCGCAACTGGCGATGATCTTCCTCGGCGGCGTGATCGTGTACCTGGTCGGGCTGGCCGATGACCGATGGAGCCTGTCGCCGTGGCTGCGGCTGGTGATCGAGGTCGGCGTGGCGCTGATGCTGGTGCTGAGCGGCGTCAGCGTCGAGCTTTTCTTCGAGAGCCGCATCCTCCGCGGCGTGATCACCGTGGTCTGGATCGTGGCCCTGATCAACTCCTTCAACTTCCTGGACAACATGGACGGCCTGAGCGCTGGCGTGGCGGCGATCATCGCGGTGTTCTTCAGCGTGGTGGCGTTCCAGACCGTGCACTACTTCGTCGGCGGCGCGCTGTGCTGCTTGATCGGCGCGCTGATGGGGTTCCTGGTGTTCAACTTCCCGCCGGCGAGCCTCTTCATGGGCGACTGCGGCTCGATGACGATCGGGTATTCGCTCGCCGTGCTCACCGTTCAGTTCACGTTCTTCCAGGCGGAGCGGCCCTATTTTGCGATCGTGGTGCCGTTGATGATGTTCGGCGTGCCGCTGTTCGATACGATCACGGTCATGTGGATCCGAATCCGGTCCGGCCGCTCGCCGTTCATAGGCGACACGAACCATTTCTCGCACCGGCTGGTGGCGCTGGGGATGAAGCCGTGGCAGGCGGTGCTGACGATCTACCTGGTGACGGCGACCGTAGCCCTCGGCGTGACGGTCCTCTACTACATGGCCAGCTCCGTGGCGATCCTGGTCATCTTCGCGCAGACGGTGGCGGTCTTTACCATTATCGGAATCCTGGAAACGACCGGCCGGCGGAAGAGCGGCGCATGACATGAAGCGGAAGACGACCGACGCCGGACGCCGCGGGCCGCGCACCAGGAGCGCCGCTCCGCCTCCGGAATCCGCCGTCATCGCGCTCCGCGTCCGGCAGATCGCTTTCGCCATCACGCTGCTCGCCGCGGGCCTTGGACCGCTGGCGCCGAATTTCGAGGGCAACCCGGTCCTGCGGCTCATCATCCAGATGTTTTTCATCCTCTCCGGCGCGCTGTGGGTCATCGCGATGGCGCTCGAGGGCCGCGTGCGGATTCGGAGCACGGGCCTCGAAATCGTCCTGCTGCTCCTGGCGGGCGCGCTGGTCTGCGGCTGCGTCAACGCCGTCTACAAGTACCCGGCGATGCTGACGCTCTTCTCGTGGCTCTCCGCGATGGTCGCGTTCGTCTTCCTGGTCAACGAGACGCGCTCCCGGTGGCGGCGGCTGATGGTGCTGTTGATGATCGGCGCGGCGACGTTCACGATCTCGCTGCACGGGCTGCACCAGATTACGGTGGACCTGCCGCGGGCGCGCGCGGTCTTCGCGCAGGACCCGGACGCGGTGCTTCGCGATCTGCGGCTGCCGGCGGACGCCGCATTCGACCTGTATGGCCGGCTGGAGAAAGACCGGATCTTCAGCACGTTCTTTCTGCCCAATTCCCTGGCGGGGTTTCTGATCCTGCTGGCGCCGGCGCTCATCGGGCTGACGATGGACTGGTGGAAAAGCCGTCCTTCTCGCATCCGAGGCAAGAGCGATGGCGATGTGTCAGACAGTCAGCCCGCGGCGGACGACTTCTCATACGTCAGCCTGGCGATCCGGGCGGGACTGCTCGTCCCGGTGCTGCTGGCTCTTTACTTCACGCAGTCCAAGGGCGGCTGGCTGGCGTTTCTGCTCGCGGCGGCCGTTTTCGCGGTCTGGGCGTTCGGGGCGCTGCTGTGGCACCGGAGGCTTCACGTCCTGGCGGTCTGCGCGGGCTTGATCATCGTCTGGGCTGCCGCGCAGGTCTCCGGACACTTGCCTTCGCTGGGAGACTACTTCGGCTCGACCTCCGTTCGGTACGGCTACTGGCGCGCCGGCGTTTCCATCTTCACCGAACACCCGCTGGTCGGAGTGGGGTTGGACAACTACGCGGATTTCTATGCGTCGAAGAAGCAGCCGGAGGACCAGGACGCACGCCGCGCGCACAACGACTACATTCAACTGGCGGCCGAAACCGGCCTGATCGGGATCCTGACCTACGGGGCATTCCTGGCGCTCTTCTGGCGAAGGGTAACGCGCATGGGCGCCGAGCCGGTCCTCGCGCAACCGGAGCCCGCCGCCTTGAACGCGACCGCCACGGCCGGCCTGCTGGCGTTGTCGGTGATGATCCTCGGGCTGGAGGAACTGTGCGGCGGCGCGCTGCGCGCCTCGCCGGACTTCTGGAGCTGGCAATGGCTCGCAGCGCTCTGGCTGGGCTGGATGGCTTATCTCCTGTTGAACGCCCGGAGCCAGGACCCGTTCGCGCTGGGCCGCTCATCGTACGCGACCATCGGCATCGCGTGCGGGATCATCGCCTACCTCGCGCACAGCCTGGGCGATTTCCACCATTACATCGGCGGGACCCTTCAGACGGCGTGGATCCTCATGGCCCTGCTGCTCTCGGCCCGGCTCAGCGAGGAGAAGGAATCGTACGCGGTGGATCGCCCGATCGGGCCCGGCCAACGGCTCGGACTGGTGTTCGGAGCCGCAGCGATCGTCCTGCTGGTGCTCTACGGTTTTGTGGCGCGCGTCGCGGAGTCCAACGTCCTGCGCGAGCGCGCGCTCGAGCCGCGCCGTGCCGAAGAGGACTGCCGGCGCGACCTTGAGGAGGCGGTCCAACGGTTCCCGATGGACGCGGAGAATCACGCGCTGCTCTCCGATTTTTACCTCGGCGAGTGGCGCATGGGACGCCGGCGGACGGAGCAGAACGTGTCGGTGATCTCCCTGGCGATCCACAGCGCCAAGGACGCCATCGAGTTGAACCCGATGCGCTCCGAATATTACTCGCGGCTGGGGCGGCTGTGCGAGATTCAATGGCGCGAACGCCATCTGCCGCAGGATTACCAGGACGCGACGGCGGCTTACGCGAGAGCCGAGGAACTTTTCCCGAGCAACCCGGAGATGCCGTTGAACCTCGGCCGACTGTATGACGCGGCCGGGAATTACCAGGCCGCGTTGCCCAAATACATCGGCGCGCGGCGGCTGAGCGACGAGCAATATCACATCCCGCGCAAGTTCAACGAGCGCGAACTGGCGGAACTGAGCCAGCGGATTCAGCAGTTGCAACTGGCCGACGTGGACCGGACGCCGCCGCCGCCGAACGCGTTCCGCCAGCCGCGCCTGCTGGGTTGGCCGCGCGGCGCGTCGCCGGCCGCTGCGCCGGAAGCGCCGTAACTTTAGTCTTGACCCATGACGGAGCGTGGGGCTATAATGCGCCCTCGCGTCATTTTCGCGAACGTTGGAATGCGCAGGGGCGGCCGGAGAGCAGCGTGAATTACGACATCCTCGTGGTCGGCGGCGGACCGGGCGGCTACGTCGCCGCGATCCGCGCCGCACAACTCGGCGCGCGCACGGCGCTCGTCGAGGAACGCGATCTCGGCGGCACCTGCCTGAACCGCGGTTGCATTCCCACCAAGGCGCTGGTGGAAAGCGCGCGCGCGTTCTCCACCGCTCGCCGCGGCGCGGAGTTCGGCGTCGTTTGCTCCGACCTCCGCCCGGATTACGCGCGGATGGGCCAGCGCAAGGACGAAGTCGTCGCCCGCCTCCGCAAAGGCGTTCAATCCCTCCTCCAGAAGAACAAGGTGGAGGTGATCGCCGGCCGCGGCAGGCTGGCAGACCGCCACACAGTCGAGGTGATTTCCTCGGGCGAACCGCGCAAGGTCAGCGCTCATCATCTCATCCTCGCGACCGGCTCCGAACCGCTGAAACCCGCAAGCTTCCCCTTCGACGGCAAATCGGTGCTGACGAGCGACGACGCGCTGCGGCTCCAGGAGATTCCGAAGAGCCTGCTGGTCGTCGGCGGCGGCTACATCGGCGTCGAGTGGGCCAGCATCTTCGGCGAACTCGGCGCGCGCGTGACGGTCGTCGAGATGATGGACCAGTTGCTCCCGCGCAGCGACGCCGACCTCGCGAAGGAACTCTTCCGCATCTTCAAGAAATCGGGGATGGACATCCATCTGCAGACGCAGGTCAAGAGCGTGAAAGTCCAGGCCGAGGGCGTGACGTGCGAGCTTTCCAGCGGGAAGAGCGTCGTCGCGGAGAAGGTGCTCGTCTCGGTCGGCCGCGCGCTGAACTCGGGCGAGATCGGGCTCGAAGCCGTCGGCGTCAAGTCCGAGCGCGGCGCGATCCTGATTGACGAACATTGCCGCACGAACGTGCCGAACGTCTACGCCATCGGCGACGTGACCGGCAAGATACAGCTTGCGCACGTCGCCTCGCGCCAGGGCATCATCGCCGCCGAATGCGCCACCGGGCACGACCGGAAGATGGACTATCGCGTCGTCCCGTCCTGCGTCTTCACGCACGTCGAGATCGGCTCGGTCGGCATGACCAGCGCCGAGTGCGCGGCGACGAAGATCGAGGTGAAGGAGTCGCGCTTCCCCTTCATGGCGCTCGGCAAGGCGCAGGCGATCGGCGAGACGCAGGGTTTTGCGAAAATCATCGCCCAGGCGAAGAGCGGCGAGGTGCTCGGAGTCCACGTGATCGGCGCGCACGCCTCGGACCTGGTCGCCGAGGCCGGCCTCGCGATGGCGATGGAAGCCACCGTCGAAGAGATCGCGCAAACGATCCACGCGCACCCGACGATGCCGGAGGCGCTCTCCGAGGCCGCCATGGCCTGGCTCGGGCGCGGCATTCATTTTTGAATTCGTCTTTTGCATGAGGATTCTCACGATGCCGGATACCGAAGTGAAACTGCCTTCCCTCGGCGACGGCGCGCCCGACGCGGCGAACCTTTCGTTCTTCTTCGTGCGCGAAGGCGACGACGTCAAAGAGGGCGACGATTTCTGCGAGATGTTCACGGACAAGGCGACCTTCACGGTCCCCTGCCCGCTCAACGGGCGCGTGAAACAGATTCTGGTCCAGGAGAATCAGTCGGTCAAGGTGGGCCAACCGCTGGCGGTCGTCCAGACGGCCTGAGCGGCGCGGCTCACGTGGAGCAGGAGGAACGGCGCGATGGAACCCACGGTGAAGGAAATCCCGGTCGTCTGGTACCAGGCGGCCAGTTGCAGCGGCGATTCGGTCTCGCTGCTCAACAGCGCAAGCCCGAACGTGCGCAACATCCTGATTGACGAAATCATCCCTGGACATCACATCAACCTGCTCTTCCAGATGACGGTCATGGCCGGCCAGGGCGAGCCGGTCATGGAGATTCTCCGGGATACCGCGGAGAACCGAAAAGGCGGTTACATCCTCGTGGTCGAGGGCACGATCCCGACCGCCGTCAACGGCGCGATGGGATCGGTCGGCGAGAAAGGCGGCAAGCCGCTGACGATGGTCGAGGCGGTGGACCATCTCGGCCGCAACGCCCTCGCCGCGCTGGCGGTC